>OGEK01000460.1_pt1 | contig 43663 bp, 47 predicted proteins | sample 1570641 | NCBI WGS metagenome assembly OGEK01 (sample SAMEA2582136, study PRJEB24529) | metagenome | biome: Human gut stool | place: China | collected 2011
TGAAAAGTGCGAACATAAAAATAGTTTCATCAATATTCTCCTTTATAAATTCCGAGTTGTCGCTCTCAGTATACCATGCTTTCTCCCCGCAGAAAAGCATGGCGAAAAACAAAAATGTCCCCGGAGGGCTTTTTTCAGCGTTTCCGATCTGAATTTCTCAGAACAGAATATCCTCCGGCTTGAATTTATCTTTTTCGGTAATGGGGCGGATCACCTTGCAGGGCACCCCCGCAGCGATGACGTCGGCGGCAATAAAGGCACCTGCTCCGATGTTTACCGGAGAGGTATTCGCCCGACTGACCATAGAAGTAGTCCGGCATCATTTGGTGTGATCTCGGATTTTCAACTGTGTGGGTGTGTTCATGTGGAAAACTATCCCTCCCTCCGAAATGAATGAAAAACAGGTTGACATTCACCAGAAAAAACGCTTACAATTTACGGCATCCGGGCATCCAAACACTTCGGAGACTTGAAACAGACCTACAATGAGTTTTTCCGAATTTACGGAAAGCTGATGGGACTGGAGAAACTAAAACCAACGGCAATCATTACAGAGGATTCCAATTCGGGGTTCCAGTTTTTTCAGGCTGTTTGCGCCGAAAACGGAATTTTCTGCGAATCTGCTGGTGGAAAGTCCAACATTTCAAACGGGACTGCCTCACAGTGATGTGGCGCAGTCCCGTTCGTTCAGGATGATCAATGGACTTTGTAGAATACCCGATTTCCAGCCTTCCGTGCAACCAACAGTCCCATTTCGTGGAATTTCATTACAAATCGAATGGTGGCATACGCAGCGTTGCGGAAGTCCTTTTCCAACTGCTTGGTGGTAAATTCTTCTGCACCGTTTGAGCCGTCTGCAAGCGGCATCATCCATTTTAGGTATGTCATTCGCCCACTGAAATGCTCTTGCGGTACGCAGGGCGGCTTCTTTGAAATGCCCGCCGCTGTTCCATTCAAGGATGCAGTCTGCGCCACGCTCTGCAAGCCGGCTGTGCAGGGTGCGGATATTATCACCCACCGCAGCCATGACGGCGTTTTTCTCAAAAAATTAAAAGTGCGAGCAAAAATTTTGTTAAAATGTATTGCATATAATTTCGCATTAATGTATAATAATTTTGTGAATATTCGCCTACTGCTTTGATGTGAGAGGGCTATCCTATGAAACATTTGCAGAAGCTTGTTACCATTGTCCTCGCATTTGTTTTGGCGTTGAGCCTCAGCCTGACTGCCTTAGCAGAAGAAGGCTATGGGCAGGAAGTTACGGGAGAGGACAATCTGTTCCAGAACAATGAAGCCAAGACTACATTCAGCGTCGTTGCAGTACCGGCAAATCTTTCTGCAACAGTTCCTCTCAATGTCACTTTTGCAGTCAAACGCAATGGTGATTTTGTTTGTCCAGAGGGCTATGCAATTACCAATACGGGCTCTGAAATTTTTCATGTTTCGGAGATCCGCGTAACCATGCTCGATGCAGCATATTCTTTTGTGGATAGTGATAAGAATTTGCAGGATCGGCAGATTTATCTGACGATGACTGGAACAAATCCGAGTATCGCAGGGCCCGTTTCAGATACTGTTGCTTTTGTGTCTGGGAATGGTGACAAAAAGCAATCGTTTGGGACAGAGCCCACGACATATAACACCTGGAATGTCGATCAGGGCGGAAAAATTGAATTTGAGTTTAAAGGAAAAGTGAATGGCATCAGTGCGGAGTGGGCCAACAAGCAGGAACTCTTCACGATTGCGTATACCATAGAGCCAGGCGAGATATATGGGCCAAATCCAAAAGGATAAACTGTTTCCACCGGAGCGGGGGTTCGCCCGCCCCGGTGTTTTTATCGTTTGAGAAAGTGGGTGCATTGGATGCGGGAGTATCACAAACAAGTCCTCCTTGGCCTGAAATTTCTCCTGTCCCGTGGGCTTCCGCTGGTGCTGGTTTCTGCCGCAACGGCAGGCGTTTTCCTGCTGAAGACGCCGAACAGCGCAAAGCAGGCCTCTGCTCCGGGAGCCCGTGACCCCAATGCAACGGTAGGTCAGTACGAGGGAAAGTCGGAGGCGGAGATTCAGGCAGAACTGGACAAAGTCGTGCAGGAAGGGATGTTCAACATCTCCATCAACCCGGATATCCGGATGACCAGCGGTAGAGCGGAAGCGGAGCTGCGGGTGGAAAATATTCCGGCCAATCACCATCTGATGAGCGTCACTCTGAGCCGGGATGATACCGGGGAGGTGCTGTATGCCTCCGGCCTCATAGAACCGGGATATCACATTCAGGCGGTGCCGCTGGAGACAGTCCTGCCCGGCGGCAGCTATACGGCAACAGCACTGTTTACAGCATACGATCTGGAAACGGAACAGCCCGCCGGACAGGCTGCGGCAAGAGTCCGGATCACAGTAGCAAAGTAAGAAAACGAGCCATTTACAGCTGTACTTGTAAATGGCTCGTTTTCGTTGATGTTATTGCCCTCTCGCGATCTCCTGCAACTTCTGCTGATCCAGCACCTCCACGCCGCCACGGTAGAGGCGCACCCAGCCCTCCTGCGCGAAATATTTCAGCAGGCGGCTGACCACCTCGCGGGCGGAGCCCATATAGCGGGCCATCTGGTCGTGGGTCATGCGGACATTGCGGCCGCCGGTCTTGGCCAGCTCGTCGGTGAGGAAGATGGCAAGGCGGCGATCGGCGCTCATAAACAGAATTTGCTGCATCGTCCACATGGTATCAGAGAAGCGCTCCGCGGTCATCTGGTAGGCAAAGCAGCGGACGTGAACATTCTGCTGCATCAGGCGGCGGAACGTTCCAGCGCCGATGCAGTAGGCCTCGGTGTCCTCCTCGGCGTCGATGTACAGATCAAAATTGACCGAATCCATGACACAGGAGGCCGAGAGGATGCAGACCTCCCCCGGGAAGAGGCGGTAAAGGGTCACGTCCCGGCCATCCTCGGAGAGGAGATAGGCTCGCAGCTGGCCGGTGCGGAGGAGCAGGATGCCCACGCAGTTTTCCACGGGGCTGTGCACCCGCTCCCCTTTTTTGTACTTGACCGGCCGGGTGGTGCGGCAGAGAAACTCCTGCTCCTCCGGGGTCAGCTGCTCCCAGAACGGGAAGCCGCAGGCCAGGCAGTCCGGGCAGACAGGGGACTTTTTATCCAATTCCGGCATGATTCATCCTTTCCGCAGGGCCTTGGCGGCCTCGCTGCCCGCAAGGGCACCCTCGTACACGGCCTTGGCGACCTGCAGCAGGCCGCCGGTGCAGTCGCCTGCCGCGTAAAGGCCGGGCAGAGTGGTCATCATGTGTTCATCGGTGACGATGCGGTTCCCGTCCACTTCGGCCCCCAGCTTGCGGGCCAGAGCGGTGCTGCCTGCCACGCCCAATGCGACGAACACGCCATCCAGTGCCACAGTCTCGCCGCCTGCCAGCTGGACGCCGGAGACCCGCTGTTCGCCCAGAATGGCTTCTACTTTTTCGGGGCGGACAGCCACTTCTGCCGGGAACTCCGCGGTCAGAGGCTGGCCGTTGGCCAGCAGGGTGACATGCTTCGCCACCGGGAGCAGTGCCTGCGCTTCATGCAGGGCATACTCGCCGCTGCCCAGCACGGCCACATCTTTGCCACGGTAGAAAAACGCGTCGCAGGTGGCGCAGTAGCTCACGCCGTGGCCCTCCAGCCCGGTCAGCCCTGGGATGCGGGGAGCGGCCCGGGAAGCTCCTGTTGCCAGAATGACGGCATCTGCCGGGTAATCGCCGTCCAGCGTTTCGACCGTCAGCTTATCGGTATAAGTCAGGCCAACGGCCTCGGCGGTGACGAATTTCACGCCTACAGCCCTGGCACCCTCCATGCCCCGGCGCTCCAGCTCTGCCCCGGAGATGGGCTCGGCAAAGCCGTAGTAATTCTGGATGAGCTCGGCGCGGTCCAGGGCGCCCGGGCCCTTGGTCAGGATGGTGGTGTCCACGCCTGCCCGCGCGGCGTACAGTGCAGCCGATACGCCCGCCGGGCCGGAACCGATAATGACAATGTTCGACATTTATATTCTCCTTTTCAGGTCCGATGTTTGCTTACACCTCTATTATACACAAAATCTGCCCGTTTTCCGTGACTGAGTTCCAAAAAGTTTTGGATTGTGTTATACTGGTTCCATGATTTGAATTTTCATGGAGGCTTCCATTTTATGTCCAAGCAACGCCTGCTTTTTATCACCACGGGCGGCACCATTGCCAGTGTGCGCACGGCCCAGGGGCTCAAGCCCGTCCTTTCCAGCGAGGAGCTGCTGGCCCACCTGCCGGAGCTGCAGGAGCTCTGCTGCCCCGAGACACTGGCCCTGTGCAGCATCGACAGCACCGACCTCGGCCCCGAGCACTGGCTCATGATGGCCCGGGCTGTGCAGGAGAATTACGCCCTTTATGATGGCTTCATCATCTGCCACGGCACCGATACGCTGGCCTACTCGGCGGCGGCCCTTTCTTACCTCATTCAGAACGCCGACAAGCCCATCATCCTGACAGGCGCCCAGCAGCCCATCTCCAATGAGATCACCGACGCCAAGAAAAACCTGCGGGACAGCGTGATCTGTGCGCTGGACTCCGGCAGCCGGGGCGTGATGGTGGTGTTCGGCGGGCATGTCATCGCGGGCACCCGCGCCAAAAAGAACAAGACCATCAGCTATGACGCCTTTGCGTCGGTCAACTTCCCGGCGCTGGCGCTGGTGCAGGGCGACCGGCTGGTGCGCTATGTCCCCTCTCCCTGGCCCACCGGCCCGGTGGAGTTTGGCCGGGCGCTCAACCCCAAAGTCTTTCTGCTCAAGCTGACTCCCGGCCTGAGCCCCGAGCTGATCCCGGCCATCTTTCAACATTACGACTGTGTGATCGTGGAAAGCTTTGGCGTGGGCGGCATCCCGCAGCGGCTGATGGACGCCTTTGCCGAGGGGTTGGGCGACTACGACCAGACCCACAAAATCCTGATCCTGACCACTCAGGTCACCTACGAGGGCAGCGATGTGGGCATTTACGAGGTGGGCAAACGGGTCAAGAACCGCTTCCGTTTCCTGGAAGCCCATGACATGACCATTGAGGCGGTCATCACCAAGGTGATGTGGCTGCTGGCCCAGAACTGCGAGAGCTTCGACCAGCTCCAGCAGCGGTTCTACCGTCAGATCAATTTTGATACATTTTATCATTGATCGGTTGGCAGCAAAAAGGACACGGCAGCGCGCCGTGTCCTTTTTGCGGTACAAACGTTAAAATACAAGCTGCACCAGCAGCACATAGCAAAGCGTACCGCCTGCAATGGATCCCAGTGTTTCGTGCTTCCACTTGTGGAGCGCGATGGTCACGCCGATGGCGATGGCCTCCGGGATGCCGTGGCTGCCCGTAAAGACGCTGACGCCTTTGAGGCAGTAGATGATGAGCATTCCGAAGATGGCGGCGGGCAGCACCCGCCCCAGATACCGGACGACTTCCGGCGGCTGCTGGTCCTTGGACGAGAAGATCAGGAACGGCAGAAACCGGGTGAGCATGGTGGCTGCCGTGCAGGCGGCAATGGTGATGCCAAACTGGACTCCGCTCATGGGGCCACCTCCTCGGTTTTATCAGCCTGCTCCATGGGCTTGCGCAGCACGAGCAGCAGCACCAGAATGCAGATCATGGACGGGATCAGAAAACTGCCGGAGCCAAACACCAGCAGGCAGACAAACGGCACCGCCAGCCCGATGAAGCCGGAGTAGTGCTGCTTTTCTTTCTCCCACTGGTTGAGGAAGATGACCACGAACATGGCGGTCATGACAAAATCCACGCCCTCGGTGCTGAACGGAAGGATGGAGCCCACCGCTGCCCCCAGAAAAGCGCTGGCCACCCAATAGATCTGGTCCAGCAGGGTGATGAAGAACATGAACCACCCACGGTCTACCCCCTCGGGCGGCTCGGCCGAACAGGTGATGGAAAACGTCTCGTCGCTCATGGCGTAGATCATGTAAAAGCCGCGCGGGCCGTAACCCTGATAGCGCTCCAGCATGGTCAGGCCGTAGAACAGGTGCCGGGCCTGGATCATGAGCGCCATCAAAAAGGCAGAGAGGGGCGAAAAGCTGCCCAGCAGCAGGGAGGCCAGCACAAATTCCAGGCTTCCGCCGTACACCACGGTGCCCATCAGGGGCGGCAGCCAGATGGGCAGGCCCAACGACTGCACATAGATGCCATAGCCTAGCCCCAGCACAAAATACCCCGTCAGCACCGGAATGGTTTGGGGGAACGCGGCTTTCAGCGCCGCCAAAACCGCCCCGGAGGAATCGCGGGACGGGGTCAAAACGGTTTGATTCATCTGTTGCATTTTATTCAACCCTCCAATCTAGTATTATAACAGGTTTATCCTGCTTTGCAAGAGGCGGTTTCCGGATGCAAAACACCCCCGCTGAAAGCTTTTGGAAAGCTCTCGGCGGGGGTGTTGTATTTTGAGGAGAAAGGGGATCTTAGGCTTCGTTCTTTTTGGCAAGGTCTTTGGTGTAGAGGGCACGGGTGGCGTTGAGGACGGCGATGACCATGACGCCGACGTCGGCGAAGATGGCCGTCCACATGCTGGCGATGCCCAGCGCGCCGAGGATGAGGCAGATGCCCTTGACGCCCAGCGCAAAGACGATGTTCTGATACACGATGCCGTTGGTGCGGCGCGCGATCCGCATGGCCAGAGCGATCTTGGCCGGGTCGTCGTCCATCAGGACAACGTCCGCGGCCTCAATGGCAGCGTCGGAGCCCAGAGCACCCATGGCAATGCCGATGTCCGCACGGGACAGAACAGGGGCGTCGTTGACGCCGTCGCCCACAAAGGCGAGGTTCTCTTTGGGCTGCTTGGAGGCCAGCAGCTTCTCGATCTGATCGACCTTGTCGCCCGGCAGCAGGCCAGCGTGGTACTCGTCCAGGCCCAGCTCGGCGGAAACGGCTTTTGCCACCGGCTCGGCGTCGCCCGTCAGCATGACGGTCTTGCGGACACCGGCCTGTTTCAGGCCCTTGATGGCCTGCGCGCTGTGGGGTTTGACCACATCGGCAATGAGCAGGTAGCCTGCATACTTGCCGTCAATGGCCACATGAACGATGGTGCCGGCCTCCGTTACAGCAGGGACGGTCAGGCTCAGCTTTGCCATCAGGCGGGCATTGCCGCAGGCCACGGCTTTGCCGTCCACCTTGGCCGTAACGCCGTAGCCGCCAAGCTCCTCCACGTCGGTGACGCGGCTCTGGTCGATCTCCTTGCCATAAGCGGCCTTGACGCTCAGGGAGATGGGATGCTTGGACCAGCTCTCGGTCAGGGCCGCGGCCTCCACCAGAGCGTCCTGCGAGGTGCCCTCCGTGGGATAAATGCCGGTGACTTTAAAGGTGCCCTGCGTCAGGGTGCCGGTCTTATCAAAGACCACCACGCCGGTACGGGCCAGCTCTTCCAGATAAGTAGAGCCCTTGACGAGGATGCCGCAGGCGGAAGCGCCGCCAATGCCGCCGAAGAAGCTCAGAGGGATGGAGATGACCAGCGCGCAGGGGCAGCTGATGACGAGGAACGTCAGGGCGCGGTAGATCCAGTCGCCAAAGCGGGCGGACTGGCCCGTCAACAGCAGAACGATGGGCGGCAGGAATGCCAGTGCCAGAGCGCCGTAGCAGACAGCGGGGGTGTACACCCGGGCAAAGCGGGTGATGAAGTTCTCGGCCCGGGCTTTCTTCATGCTGGAGTTTTCCACGAGGTCCAGAATTTTGGAGACGGTGGATTCGCCAAATTCCTTGGTGGTCTGAATCTTCAGCAGGCCGGTGACGTTGACACAGCCGCTGATGACCTCATCCCCGGCCTTGACGTCCCGGGGCAGGCTCTCGCCGGTGAGGGCGGCGGTGTTCAGGGCCGAAGTGCCCTCCAGAATGACGCCGTCAATGGGGATGCGCTCGCCGGGCTGGACCACGATGGTGGTGCCGATCTCGACCTCATCCGGGTCTACCTGTTCCAGCTTGCCGTCCTCGCCCTCAATATTGGCGTAGTCCGGGCGGATGTCCATCAGGCTGGAAATGCTCTGGCGGCTCTTGCCCACGGCCACGCTCTGGAACAGCTCGCCGATCTGGTAAAAGAGAATAACGGCGCAGCCTTCCACATAGTCGCCCAGGGCAAAGGCACCCACGGTAGCCACCGCCATCAGGAAGCACTCGTCAAAGGGCTGGCGGTTCTTGATGCCCTTGATGGCCTTGCGGAGCACGTCCCAGCCGACCACCAGATACGGGATGCAGTACAGAGCCAGCTCCACCGGCGTGGGGAAGCTGGGCAGCAGTTTCAAAATGGCTACAAGGATCACCGCTGCGATGATCTGCTTGAGCATTTTCTTTTGTTTTTTGTTCATCTCAGTCTCTCCTTTTGTGCGGATCTCGGCACGGGTTTTCAGGGGGGAGTTTTCGTCCGATTCCACCTGTTTTCCACAGTAAGTGGGCTTTTCCACGTTTTCCCCCGCCTTTTCCACAGACTTTTCCCGACAAAAAGAGGCTGTTTGGCGTCTCTTTTTGCACTTTTCCGCAAGAAATGTTGAAAACCCGGTGGAAACCGTGGAAAACCTGTTTCTTTTTCCACAAAAGCGTTCCGTTGTATAAAAAGGCCCCTCCCGGGGGAGGGGCTCCGAGGTTCCGGAAGATCAGATGCCGAAGATCTCGCAGTCGTCCTCCACTTTCTTGCAGGCGGTCAGCACTTCCTGCATGGTGGCCTTGGGGTCTGCACCCTCAGCAAACTCCACGTTCATCTTCTGGGTCATAAAGCTGACGGTTGCCTTTGCCACGCCGGAAACGGTGTTGGCAGCGTCTTCCATCTTGGCGGCGCAGTTTGCGCAGTCCACTTCGATCTTATAGGTCTTCTTCATAGTAAGTACCAGCCTTTCTCATTCTTCAATATGATCCATCCCCATGGAGAGGATGCTGCGCACATGGTCATCGTCCAGTGCGTAGTAAACAGTTTTGCCCTCCCGGCGGAACCGCACCAGTTTGCAGTCCTTGAGCACCCGGAGCTGATGGCTCACGGCGGACTGACTCAGCTGCACTGCGTTGGCGATGTCCTGCACGCACAGCTCGTTATCGTGGAGCGCGTACAGGATCTTGATGCGGGTGGAGTCGCCAAATACCCGGAACAGATCGGCCAGCTCGTAGAGCACCTCGTCATCGGGCATATCAATGGGCTGCGCGGCGGGGGCGCTTTTCTTTTCGGGTTCCTGCTGCGGCATCTGGACATCTCCTCTCAGGCCGATTTTTATATGAACGTTTGTTCATGTGTTCATGATAACATGGGGAAAGGCTCCTGTCAAGGGGTTTGGAGAAGAATTTTGCTGGAATTTCAAAAAAGATATTTTTTGCCCCAATACGCAAAAAAGTGGCATTTTTATTTTGCAAAAAGGGTGCGGTTTCAAGGCCGCCTTTTTCCGGGAAGAACCCACGGCAGATACATCCCCGCCAGCACCAGGGCCACGGCGGGGAGAAAGCCCAGGAGATACCACTGTTCCCCAAACCACTGGGTAAACAGCGCCGTCACCGGGCTGCTGGTGGGGCCGTTCAGAAAGTAAAAGTTTGTGTACAGCACTTTATTTAAAAAGTAAATGGGCAGCGCCGAGCCAAACAGGAATGCCAGCACCGCCGGGAGCCGCCGCACCTGCGGGCGGAACCCGCCTGCTACCAGCAGAACCGGGTAAAGCACCAACAGCCCATGGAGGGTAACAGAATGCAGATTGATGAGGCTCCACGCCTTTGTTCCCAGCCAACCGGGGCAGAGCAGCGCAATGGCGGCCCCCGGTGCGCAGAGGGCGTAGAGCTCCTCTTTGCACCAGTCCTTTCCGGTCAGGGTGCAGGTTGTGCAGAGGAAAATATGGATGCTGCACAGGTGGAGAGGCAGGTAGCTCCAGTTCCACTGCCCGGTGGCCAGCATGGCAATGACCAGCACGGCTTCATCTGTCAACAGCAAAACCGTAACGCCCCACAGGATGCGCCGCCGGGTGCGTTCCGGGCTGCGGCGGTACCAGCGGGCTGTCAGCAGGATGCAGACCGCCACTGCCTCCAGCTCTCCCAGGTGCACCGCTCCAAACAGCGGATAGCCCTGATACCCCGGGCCATACCGCCGGGCGATCATTTCATACGACATCCAGAACTCACTCATCTGCTCCACCGCCTTTTTTGCCTTTATTATGGGCTCGTTCGATCCAAAAGGAAAGTGTTTTGGCGGAAAAATCTCCAAAACAGGTGCACAGCGGCGCAAAATGTGGTATTCTACTGTTGGTTCGTAAATTCATGTCGTTTCGACATCTTACACAAAAAGAAAAGGAGAATTTTTATGACTCTGACAACTGGGATCCACGGCGAGCAGTCCGTGGCTGTGACCAACGAAAACACCGCGAAAACCATGGGAAGCGGCACGCTGGACGTGTTTGCGACTCCCGCTCTGGTGGCACTGGCCGAGAAGACCTGCTGGATGAGCGTGGCCGAGGCTCTGGACGAGGGCTGCGGCACCGTGGGCACCAAACTGGAGCTGGAGCACACGGCCCCCACTCCCGTGGGCATGACCGTGACCTGCGAGAGCGAGCTGGTGGCCGTGGAGGGCCGCAAGCTGGTGTTCAAGGTCTCGCTCCACGACGAGAAAGGCCCCGTTGGCGGCGGCACCCACGAGCGCTTTGTCATCAACAACGCCAAGTTTGCGGCCAAGGCCGAGAGCAAAAAGAATTAAACCTCTCAGTCGAACTTCGCTCGCCAGCTCCCCTAACAGGGGAGCCTTTGGCAAATAGATCAACTTTCATCCGACTGCCAAGGCCTCCCCTCGACAGGGGAGGTGGCATCGCGTGAGCGATGACGGAGAGGTTCCAGTTCCAGCGGCGGCGGGTCGGCCCGCAGGGCCTCCTGCTCGGCTTTCTGCTGGGCCTCCCACAACAGGCGGGCGGCCTGCTCGCTGGCGCGGAACAGCTCAAAATACAACGCTTTATAATCCGGCGCGGCAAACACCCCCTTTCTTCCTTTCTGGGGGATAGTCTGCCCCGCCGCACCCCAAAACAAACCTGATCTTCAAGAGGAATCATTTTTATGAAAAAGAACAATCTCTCCTGGGTGGGCGCTCTGCTCGTCTTCGCCCTGTTGTTGTGGTGCACTTCTGCCACACCGGGCAAGATCGCGGACCCGTCTACTTACACCTGCGCCGTGTACAGCACGGCACTCTCCCTGCTGCCTCCGGTGGTGGCCATCGTGCTGGCCCTGAACACCAAGGAGGTCTACACTTCCCTGCTGGTGGGCATTGCCACCGGTGCCCTGCTTTACGCCAACGGCAACCTGGAGCTGGCCCTGACCACCCTGTTCTTCAATGAGGACGGCGGCATGATCTCCAAACTGTCCGACAGCAGCAATGTCGGCATCCTGGTCTTCCTGGTCATGCTGGGCATTCTGGTGGCCCTGATGAACAAGGCCGGCGGCAGCGCGGCCTTTGGCCGGTGGGCCTCCACCCATATCCACACCCGGGCCGGGGCACAGTTTGCCACCCTGCTGCTGGGGATCATGATCTTTGTGGACGACTACTTCAACTGCCTGACCGTCGGCTCGGTCATGCGCCCGGTCACTGACCGTCAGAAAGTCTCCCGCGCCAAGCTGGCCTACCTGATTGACGCCACGGCGGCCCCCGTCTGCATCATTGCGCCGGTGTCCAGCTGGGCTGCTGCTGTTACTTCCTCGGTGCCCGAGGGCTCCGGCATCAACGGCTTTACCATGTTCCTGCGCACCATCCCGTATAACTATTACGCCATCCTCACCATGGTCATGAGCCTGTTCGTCATCTTTACCGGGACGGACTACGGCCCCATGAAGCTGAATGAGACCAACGCCATGAACGGCGACCTCTTCACCACCGAGGACCGCCCCTACGGCGATGATGTGGACGACGGCACCGACACCAAGGGTCATGTCATCGACCTGGTGGCCCCGGTCATCGTCCTCATTGCGGCCTGCATCTTTGGCATGGTGTACACCGGCGGCTTCTTTGAGGGCACCGATTTCATTACCGCCTTTGCGGACTGCAACGCTTCCATGGGCCTTGTCATGGGCAGCAGCATTGCCCTGTTCTTTACCTTTGTGTTCTACCGCGTGCGGGGAGTGATGACGTTCCAGGACTTTGCCGCCTGCATCCCCGAGGGATTCAAGGCCATGGTCAGCCCCATGCTGATCCTGACCCTCGCCTGGACGCTGTCCGGTATGACCGGCCTGCTGGGTGCAAAATATTACGTCGCCAACCTGCTGGGCGGCTCGGCCGCGGCCCTGCAGTATCTGCTGCCGGTCATCATCTTTGTGGTAGCCGTCTTCCTGGCCTTTGCCACCGGCACCTCCTGGGGCACGTTCTCCATCCTCATCCCCATCGTCTGCCATGCATTCCCGGAGGGAGAGATGCTGGTCATCTCCATTGCGGCCTGCCTGTCCGGCGCCGTCTGCGGTGACCACTGCTCCCCGATCTCCGACACCACCATCATGGCCTCGGCTGGTGCCCATTGCAGCCATGTGAACCACGTTTCCACCCAGCTGCCCTATGCGCTGACGGTGGCCGGTGTCTCGGCGGGCTGCTATGTCCTCACCGGCCTGTCGGAGGCCGTGCTGGGTGCCCGGGCCAATCTGGTCAGCTCTCTGGTACTGTTGGGCGTCGCCATTTTCCTGGAGCTTATCGTGTTGAGCGTCATCCGGGTGCGGACGGGCCACGGCAAAAAAGTTGTTCGCTGAAAATTTTGCGACAAGCGTTGATTTTTTCCTCCAAAACGTGATATACTAAAAGAAATTGAGTTAATTTGTCACAAGGAGGGCGTTCATCTTGCTGGAAAAAGTGTTTCAGGAAGTCTACACCAAGTTCAAACTGCATTTTTACCAGAGCGTGTTCCAGCGCTTTGCTACCCGGGAGGCGACCCTGACCACGGTGGAGTCGTTCTGCATGGAGGGCATCATGGCCATGGGAGAGCCCACCATTGCCGAGTTTTCCCGGATGATGGGCATTTCCACCCCCAATGCCGCTTATAAAATCGGCAGCCTGGTCCGCAAGGGCTATGTGGAAAAGATCCAGTCCACGGTGGACCGCCGGGAGTACCATCTCCGTCCTACACAGAAGTATATCAACTATTACAACATCAGCTATTCCTACCTGCACACCGTCATTGAGCGTGCCAGGGAGCGGTTCTCCCCGGAGGACTGCAAAAAGCTTGAGGAAATGCTCTCGGTGGTCAGCCATGAGCTGATGCCCGAGCTGGATATGCTGACCCGTGTTCAGGCCGAGGCCCCGGAGCGTGCCGCGGAGGATGAGAAGACCAACGCATAAAAGCCGCAAACAAAAAATCCATCGCTGTCAAAAACAGCGATGGATTTTTTGTTTCCAGAAATACGCTCAGACGTTCGCCGCGCCCCGATCGAGAATTTTATCGAACCGGGACAGGAACGTGAACACCGTGATGCTGGCCGCCGTGATGTCGCTGACGGGCTCCGCGAGGAAGACCGCGAACACCGGGTCCGGCAGGAGGTGCGGCAGGAGGAAGATGAGCGGGATGAGGAGAATGAGCTTGCGCAGGCAGGCCAGCAGGAGGCTGACCTTGGCCTGCCCCAGCGCCATAAAGCTCTGCTGGCAGGCGATCTGAACACCCATGGCAAAGAAACCGGCCATGTAGATGCGCATGGCCCAGGTGGTGTACTGGATGAGGGTGGCATCGGAGGTGAAGATGCCGGCCACCAGCCCGGGCACCAGCATCATCCCCAGCCAGAACAGGGTGGTGTACCCGAAGCAGAGGGTGAACTGGAAACGGAACGCCTCTTTCACACGGGCCTGATTGCCCGCGCCAAAGTTGAAGCTCATGACCGGCTGGCCGCCCTGGCAGATGCCCTGAATGGGCAGGGTACAGAGCTGGGACACGCTGGTGATGACGGTCATGGCACCCACGGCCACGTCACCGCCGTACCGGGCCAGGCTGGAGCTGAAGCTGATGGAGAGCAGGCTCTCGGTGGAAAGCATCACAAAGGTGGAGATACCCAGCCCCATCACGGGCAGGATGACCCGGCCCTCGGGCCGCAGGTGCTCTCTGCGGAGCCGGAGGATGGTCTTGCTCCCGGTGAGAAAACGCAGGATCCAGAAGGCACCCACGGCCTGGCTGAGCACCGTGGCAATGGCGGCACCCCGCACGCCCATGTCCAGCACAAAGATGAGGATGGGGTCCAGGATGATGTTGATGACCGCGCCGATGACGGTGGTCAGCATACTGATCTTAGCAAAGCCCTGGGTGGTGATAAAGGGGTTCATGCCCATGACGATGAGGACACAGACCGAGCCCAGGATATAGATGCGGCTGTAGGCCAGCGCGTAGGGCAGGGTGGCCTCGCTGGCACCAAAGAGCCGCAGCAGGATGGGAGCCCCGGCATAGAACCCGATGGTAAGTACCACGGCAAAAAACAGCAGCATGGTAAAGCTGTTGCCGATGATCTTTTCGGCTTCTTCTTTGTTGCCCTGCCCCAGCGCGATGGCCGTGCGGGGCGCGCCGCCCGCGCCGATGAGCATGGCAAACGCGTTGAGCAGCATCAGGATGGGGGCAAACAGGCCCACACCCGTCAGCGCCGCCGCGCCAATGCCCGCAATATGGCCGATATAAATACGGTCCACGATGTTGTACAGCAGGTTGACCACCTGAGCCACAACGGCGGGGATCATGAGCTGGAGCAGCAGCTTTTTGACATTGCCGCTCCCCATATCCTGTCTGGTCTGCGCCATGAAATCTCTCCTTTGAGTTGAAATTTTTCAATAAAGTGCAATTCGTAAAGCAAAGCACGGCAAAAATCGACCGGCTTTGACAAAAAACACGAAAAACGCCTGAGACTATTGTAACACGGCGGCGGGGGGAACACAAGAACGCCTGCGGGGCCGGGCATGGCAACATCCTGTTCCGGTGCATTGAATTTACCGATGGCTTGTGTTACACTGGATTCGTTCGTTTTGGAATTTGAGATAGGAGAAAAACATGGAATCTCAACACAAAAAGCGGAGCGCGTTCTCCGGCAAAATCGGCTTTGTGCTGTCGGCCGCAGGCGCGTCCGTTGGCCTTGGCAATATCTGGCGTTTCCCGTATCTGGCGGCCAAGTATGGCGGCGGCATCTTTCTGCTCATCTACATTCTGCTGGCGTTCACGTTCGGCTATACCATGATCGTGGCGGAGACGGCTCTGGGCCGGATGACCAAGAAGAGCCCGGTGGGCGCTTTCGCGGCCTTTGGCAAAAAGGGCGGGTTCTCGTTCGGCGGCTGGATCAACGCCATCATCCCCATCCTCATCGTGCCCTATTACTCGGTCATTGGCGGCTGGGTCATCCGGTACCTGGCGGATTACACTGCCGGGCACGGCAAGGAGCTGGCCACGGACGGCTATTTCTCGTCGTTCATCTCCAATGGTGCTTCGGCGGAGATCTGCTTTGTCATCTTCACCATCTTCACGCTGGCGATCATCTTTGCGGGCGTCCGCAACGGCGTGGAACGGGTCTCCAAAGTCATGATGCCCATTCTGGTGGTGCTTTCCGTCATCATTGCGGGTTACTCCGTCACCCGGCCCGGGGCGCTGGCGGGTGTGAAGTATTTCCTCGTGCCCAATGTCGCCCATTTCTCCTGGATGACTGTCGTCACGGCCATGGGGCAGATGTTCTATTCCCTGTCCATCGCCATGGGCATTCTGGTCACGTTCGGCTCCTATATGAAAAAGGACGTCTCGATTGAGGAGTCCACCGAGAACGTCGAAATTTTTGACACGGCCATTGCCATCATGGCGGGCCTGATGATCATTCCGGCGGTCTTCTCGTTCTCCGGCGGCGACCCCGATACCCTGCAGGCTGGCCCGGCCCTGATGTTTATTACCATCCCCAAGGTGTTCGACAGCATGGGCCTTGGCACCGTGGTGGGCATCCTGTTTTTCACGCTGGTGCTGTTTGCGGCGGTCACCAGCTCCATTGCCCTGACCGAAAGCGCCGTCTCCACCTTTGAGGACGAGCTGGGTTGGGACCGTCATCAGGCCACCGTCCTCATCGGCGTCATCATGCTGGTGCTGGGCAGCCTCTCGGCCCTGGGCTACGGCCCGCTGGCAGGCGTGACCGTGTTCGGGATGCAGTTTTTGGATTTCTTTGATTTCCTTACCAACTCTGTCATGATGCCCATTGCGGCCATCGCCATCTGCCTGCTGGTCTCCCGCGTCATCGGTGTAAAAAAGATCGAGGAAGAGGTCACGTTGAGCGGCAAACCGTTCCGCCGCAAGGTCGTCTTCAACTTTATGATCCAGTATCTCTGCCCCGTTTTCGCGGCCATCATTCTGGTCAGCTCGGTGGCAAATGCACTGGGCTGGATCGCCATGTAAAAGAAAATACAGCAAGTTACAGCAAAACCCCGGCGGGATCGTTCGACTCCGCCGGGGTTTTATGTTACGGATTCAAAAAATGCAGATCAGCCCTTGCAGCCCTGCTCTTCCCAATCGCCGAAGTCGGAAGCTTCCGCGATCTTGGTGGGGTCGAACTTGCCGTTCTCATCTTTGGGAGCAACAGCAGGGCCGACCTCCACGGGGTTCGGGTTGGGGGCCTCCGCTTTGGCTTCGCTCTCCGCTTTGGCTTCGCCCTCCACTTTGGTTTCGCCCTCGGCGTAAGCCTGTGCGGTCTTGGCGGCCTCCTCGGCGTCATTTTCGGCGTCCTCGGGGAACTCGATTTCCTCCACATGGAGCGGGGCCTTGTCGTTGAGGATCTGATCCAGCACAACGATGGCAGCGCCGGTGACAGCAACGGCAGCCGCCGTGCCCAGGATACGGAACAAAGCTTTCATAGCAACCTCCTAAAGCCAACTGGCTATAGACCGGCCCTTGCCTCTCTGTTTGGGAGAGGCGTCCGCAAAGCAGACGGGCGAATTTAAGAGAACGTCACAACGTCGTTCAGGGGCTTCTCAGCGGGCTCCACGGAGAGGGCGGTCAGCACCGGGCCCTTGCCGCGGTAGATATTGTGGAACTTGTAGTTGACCTTGGCGGTCACGCGCACCCAGGCACGCTGCTCCAGGGCTTTGTAGCCGTCGTAAACGCAGGGGAATCCGACAAACTGGATGTCCTGCACGCAGCAGGTCATGGCAAAGCGGCCGGGCACAAAGCTGTTTTTGCCGGCCCGGTTGGTCTGACAGACCTGCGCCAGGAAGCGGACGGTTTTGCCCGTGTACTTCTCGGGCTCGTCCTGGCAGTCCATATACCAGATGCCAAAGTCTTCATCGCCGATCTCCACCACCGGGGCGTTCAGGTCGAACGGCAGCGGGTCGGGGATATCATCGTAAGCCACGCTGCCGTCGGCAAACTCGTAGGCGATATCGCACTTGCGGGAAGCCTGACGCACCAGCTTGTGCAGCTCCTGACGGGCGGCATCGTTGTTCACGGCCTCAGCGCGGTTGAACACGATCAGCTCACTGCGGGCGATCTTGTCCAGCAGCAGGCTGCGCATGGAGTTGTCGCGGGCGTAGGTCAGGGCGGTGGTGCCGTCGGCGGTGGCGATGCACTGGTACACGATCCAGCTCTCGGGCAGAGCTTCGGCCAGATCCTGCAGAAGCCACATGCCGTTGTACTCAATGACCACGCGGCCTGCACCGGATTCCTTTTCCAGCTTGAGCAGATTCTGCGGGTTCAGCTCGGCCTTGTCCTCCAGCACCTTGACGGTCACACCGGGAAAGGCGAACTTCTTCTCGTTGTACTCCTCTTCGCCCTCTTCGCAGATCAGCAGCAGGGTCTTGTCGCCGGAGTCGAAGTTGGGGTCTTCAAAGGTCTCCTGAATGAATTTGGTCTTGCCGCTTTCCAGAAAGCCCACAAACAGGTAGACCGGAATTTCTTTTGCCATAGGAATGGTTTCTCCTTTTTACTTTAAGCTCAGCAGCCGAACAGCTCTGCAATGGCCTTTTCGTTCAGCTTGGAGCCGATCACGACCAGCTTGCCGCCCACATCTGCACCGCGGGCACGCACTTCCCATTCGCCGGGCACATAGTCGAACTCCAGCCAGCCGTCTGCGCCGCCGTTCACGATGCCCTTGCTGCGCAGGATCATGCCGTAATTGCCGGTATCCAGCTCGGTGAGGGCGTGCTCCACTTCTGCCTTGGTGAACTTGCGGGCCGTCTCAACGCCCCAGCTGGTGAATACCTCGTCGGCATCGTGGTCATGATGATGGTGGTGATGGCCGCAGCAGCAGTGGCCGTCATGGTCGTGATGATGCTCGTGCTCGTCGTCATCATCGTCATCATCGTGGTCGTGATGATGGCCGCAGCAGCAATGGTCGTGGTCGTCATGATCGTGGTGATGATGGTGCTCATGCTCATGCTCATCGTGGTCATCATCTTCATCGTGATCGTGGTGATGTTCGTCCTCGTCGTCATCATCATCGTGGTCGTGATGATGGCCGCAGCTGCACACACCGTTCTCGTCATCGTGGTGATGATGGTGGTGGTGCTCTTCTTCCTCGTCCTCGTGGGCGTGCTCTTCGTTGGCCTTTGCAGCCATGGCGATCAGCTCTGCCTTGAAGTCGTCCTTGGTGGACATGGCCTTCAGGATCTGCTCACCGGTCAGATCGTCCCATGCGGTGGTCACGATGGTAGCGGTGGGGTTCTTCTCGCGCAGCATGGCGACCGCAGCGGCGATCTTCTCTTCGCTGGCGGTCTGGGTGCGGCTGAGCAGGATGCAGCTTGCGTGGCTGATCTGGTCGTCGTAGAACTCGCCGAAGTTCTTCATATACATCTTCACCTTGTTCACATCGGCCACGGTGACAAAGCTGTTCAGCTGCACATCCAGATGCTCGGCCACGCCTTCCACAGCGCGGGTCACATCGGAGAGCTTGCCCACGCCGGAGGGCTCGATGACGATGCGGTCGGGGTGGTACTGCTCCACCACCTGCTGCAGGGCGGTGCGGAAGTCGCCCACCAGAGAGCAGCAGATGCAGCCGGCGTTCAGCTCGTTGATCTGGATGCCGCTTTCCTTCAAAAAGCCGCCGTCAATGCCGATCTCGCCGAACTCGTTCTCGATCAGCACCACCTGCTGGCCGGCAAAGGCCTCTTTGATGAGCTTTTTGATCAGGGTAGTTTTACCGGCACCAAGGAAGCCGGAGAAAATATCGATTTTGGTCATGATTCAATTGCCTCTTTCTTCGAATAGCACACAGAGCCGCAGAGTGCTGGCTCAAAAATCTTACACTCCTATTATAACAAGGCTGTCAATGGGAAAACGGCCTTTTTCAAGAAAAAATTGTAACTTTTTTTGCAAATTGGCAGTTTGCCCCCTCAGACACGGCTTTGACGCAGGCGATGACGGAAGGGGTGCGGCTTCGCAGGGCAGCGGGCTCGCCCTCTCCGTCATTGCTGACGCAATGCCACCTCTCCCAAAGGGAGAGGCTCTGGCGAAACCGCACACTTTGCAGTTCAACCGGAAACGATACCGCCATGCCAAGGGCTCTCCCTTTGGGAGAGCTGTCACCGCAGGTGACTGAGAGGGCGAGGATGCTACCCGCAGAGCGCATTCCAAACCGTCCCGCCCCTGCATTGCAATCTTTTTCCCGGAATGATACAATAAGGCCAAACAGAAATGCACCGCTGCCGGGCTTTCCGGTGAGAGAAAAGGAAGCAAATCATATGAGCATGAATACCGTACCCGAGCGCCTTGCCGCTCTGCGTGCCGCCATGGCTGCAAACGGCGTGGCCGTTTATCTGATCCCTGTGGGTGATCCCCACGCCAGCGAATACCTGCCCTGCCATTACACCAGCCTGACCTGGTTCTCCGGGTTCCACGGCGAGAACTCCAACTTCGTGGTCACCCGCACCGAGAGCGCCCTGTGGGCCGACGGCCGTTATTTTGTGCAGGCCGAGAAGGAAATTGCGGGTACCGAGATCAAGCTGCAGCGCATGGGGGAACCCGGCGTGCCCACCGTGGAGGAATACTGCGCAAATGCCCTGAATGAGGGCGAAGCACTGGGCCTGTGCGGCCTGACCGCCAGCACGGCCCTCGTGAACGACCTGAAAAAGGCACTGGAAAAGAAGGGCGCTTTCATCAAGACCCTGAACCTTGAGGACGAGCTGTGGACGGAGGGCCGCCCTGCCCTGCCGGCTACCCCAGCGTGGATCCTGCCGAAGGAATATGCGGGCTTCTCCCCGGCGGAAAAGCTGGATCAGCTGCGCAGCAAGCTCAAGGAGCTGGGCTGTACCGCTCAGTTTGTGGGCAAGCTGGATCATCTGGCATGGCTTTTGAACCTGCGCGCCATGGACATTGAGTGCACTCCCTATGCCATGGCCTACTGCTATGTGACCCCAAGCCGCGCGGTACTCTTCATCAACACGGCCCGCGTCACCCCGGAGGCAAAGGCAGAGCTGGAAGCCAACGGCATCACGCTGGCGGAGTACGACGATGTTCTGAAGTTCCTCGCTGCTGAGACGGAACCCCAGACCGTGCTGGCCGAGACGGCCACGGTGAACTACGCCGTGTATCAGGTGCTGGAGCAGAACCCTGCCCTCACCGTGAAGGACGGCACCGACCCGCTGCTGATGATGAAGGGCGTGAAGAACGAAACAGAGCTTGCCCACACAAAGCAGGCCCATATCCGGGACGCTGTGGCCATGGTGCGGTTCCAGATCGAGCTGGAAAGCCGCCTTGCTGCCGGTGAGACCCTGACCGAGCTGACGGTGGATGAAATTCTGCACAAGTACCGCAGCAACACCGATAAATTCATCGTGGAAAGCTTTGGCACCATTGCAGCCTACGGCGGCAACGCAGCCATGATGCACTACCACGCCACCCCGGAAGATCACGCTGTGCTGGAAAAGAAGGGCTTTCTGCTGGTGGACAGCGGTGCCACCTACATGGACGGCACCACCGACATCACCCGCACCTACCCGCTTGGCCCGCTGACCGAGGACGAAAAGCGCTTCTACACATGGACTCTGCAGAGCCACATCGACCTTGCCAAGGCCGTTTGGCTGGATTACTGCGAGTGTAAGATGATCGACACCATTGCCCGGGAACCGCTGTGGCGGCACCTCATCAACTACCGCTGCGGCACCGGTCACAGCGTCAGCTTTGTGGGCAACGTGCACGAGGGCCCCCATGCCCTGAACAGCCGCAACACCACCCGGATGCGCCCGGGCATGGTGGTCACCGACGAGCCGGGCGTTTACGAGACCGACCTCGTGGGCATCCGCATCGAGAACGAGCTGGTGTGCGTGCACAGGGCCGATAACCAGTACGGTACCTTCCTTGGTTTTGAACCGCTGATGTTCGTGCCCATTGCCACCTCTCCCATCCTGCCCGGTGTGCTGGATAAGGACGAGATCGCATGGCTGAACGATTACCACCGTCAGGTGTTTGCAAAGCTGGCACCGCACCTGAACGACGAAGAGCGCAGCTGGCTGGCGGAGAAGTGTGCCGCCATCGGCTGCTGAGAAAGCGCAAAAAACACCCGGAGCCGTGCAGGAGCCAGAGCGGCTCTCGGCGGCAGCCGGGTGCTTTTTATAGGGTCACAGCTTGCAGCAGTGCGTCTGTGGGGTGTCCAGCGGCGGAAGAGTGAACTCGTTTTCGCCAAAGGGCGAACGCAGGATGGCCGCCCGCGTTTCCGGGTAGATGCCAAGTTCGGTGTAGATGTCCCGGTACAGGAGCATCACCCGCCGCCGCAGCGAAAGGATGTCGGCGGTGGTCACTCTGGAGTGGGAGACGCTCTGGCTGTTCTGCAGGTAGTAATAGCCGATGTCCGGGATGGAAACGGCGGTGCGCACATAGCGCAGATATTCGGTGTTGAACAGCTGATCCTCCGCAAACAATTCTTTGCGGAAATGGAGGCTGTGCTTCCGCAGGAGGTCACGGCGGTAGAGTTTGTTGCAGGGGCTGCCATAGTAGAAGGTGTTCGGCTTCTGGATCAGGTGCTTTGCGTACTCCTGTCCGGTGTACACCCCGGCAGGCAGATAGCCATAGGCCCGGGTGCGGGGCGGATTGCGCTGGAGCACATGCTGCAGCGCCTTTTCCCATGGGCGGATGCGCTCCACATGGTTTTCCGGGTACACCATCCAGAAGGGCGCGATCACAAGATCGGTGGCGTGGGCCTCGGCGGCGGAGACCAGCTTTTCCGTAAAATCGGGGGCCAGCCAGTCGTCGCTGTCCACAAACTGGATGTATTTGCCGTGGGCCAGCGCAATGCCCTGATTGCGGGTATCCGCTGCGCCGGTGTTGGTTTTATCCACCAGTGCAATGCGGTGGTCGCTGGCGGCAAGGGCGCGGCAGACGGCAAGGGTGTCGTCGGTGGAGCCATCGTTCAGCAGCAGGATCTCAATGCTTTTATAAGTCTGGGCGCAGATGCTTTTGACACAGCGGGCAATGCACCCGGCAGTGTTGTACATGGGCACGATGATGCTTACAAGGGGAAATTCCATAGGTTCTCCTTTTCTCAGATGCGGCTGTGGGTGCGGGCAAATGCGTCGGAAAGCTTCTGCACCGGGCCGTTGGGCAGAGGGCTTTCAAACAGGCTCAGATAGATGCCGTGCAGCCGCAGGCGGAATTTATCGTACACGCCCAGCTGGATGCACATTTCCTTGTAGGTGTGGTACATCTGGCTGCGGTGGCGCAGCATGTCCGCCGCGCTCACCTGCGTATGGCATACGCTCTGCGGGTTCTGGATGTAGCAGTAGGCGGCTTCGTCGATGGCGGCAAACCGCTGTGCCACCTGCAGATACCGGGTGTTGAACAGCTGGTCCTCGGCGTATACCACATGCTCGAACCGGATGTGCGCCATCTGGATGAGATCCCGGCGGTAGAGCTTGTTCCAGAGCACGCCGTAGTAAAAGGCAGCGGCATTGCCGATGAGCTGCCACAGGTAATCCACCTTGTTGTACACCCCGGCGGGCAGCAGGCTGTACTCCCGGGTGTCATAGCCGCCATCCTTGCGGGGCACCATCATCCGGTAGGGAGCCAGCACAAGGTCGGCATGGCTGCGCTGCATAGCAGCCACCAGGTTTGCGGTGCAGCCCGGCAGCAGGTGATCGTCGCTGTCCGCAAACTGGATGTATTCGCCGTGGGCAAGGGCAAGGCCGCAGCTGCGGGTGTCTGCTGCGCCGGTGTTGGGCTTGTCCACCACACGGATGCGGCTGTCGGCGGCAGCAAGCTTCCGGCAGACAGCAAGGGTGTCGTCGGTGGAGCCGTCGTTCAGCAGAAGGATCTCAAGCTCCGGGTAGCTCTGGGATGTGATGCTCTCCACACAGCGGGAGATGAAGCCCGCCGCGTTATAGGCGGGCACGATAACGCTGACAAGCGGCTGCGGCATGGCGGGTCCCTCCGTTTTTTCTTTTTTCGATGCAGCAAAGTTTTATTTATCATACTCCAGCCCTGCGCAAAAATCAAGGCGGGCGGCTGGCAGAAAGGAGGATGTGAGATGGTATTTCACATTGCGGTATGCAGCCCGGACGCGGCCTTGCGCAGCGGGCTGGAACGCCAGTGCATGGAATATTTTGCCCGGCGGCAGGATGCGTGCATCGTGCAGCAGCTGCCGGATGCAGATGCGCTGCTGCGCCGGGACACCGAGGGAGAACGGTTTGACCTGTATCTCATCGAGCTGGGCGCTGTAGCGGCCCCGGCAGGGCTTTCGGCGGCTGCGGAGCTGCGCCGCCGGGGCCGCAGGGCTCCGCTGGCCTTTGCGGCCCGCACACCGGCCCACGCCTACAGCGCTTTCCGGGTGGATGCCATGCAGTATCTGCTTCTGCCGGTACACCAGCAGGAGCTTTCGGCCCTGCTTGCCCGCGCCACCGAGCCGGAGTACGGCCCGGCAATGACCGTTGCCACCGCCGAAGGCATGCGGGCGCTGGCCTATGCGCAGATCGAATATCTGGAGTGCACCCACCATGTGGTGCACTTCCATCTGCTCAGCGGCGAGGATGTGGTGTCCCTTTCGCTGCGGGTGTCCTTTGCCGAGGTAGCAAAGCCGCTGCTGGCAGACGGGCGTTTTTTGCAGCCGCACCGCTCCTATGTGGTCAATCTGGCGGCGGCACAGCTGCTGACGGCGGGCGAGCTGCAGATGTGCAGCGGTGCGCGCATCCCCATCCCGCGCGGACGGGAGGGTGCAGTGCGCGAAGCCTTCCGCAGCTGGATCGACCGGTAAAATGGCAAACAAAAAAAGAGCCGCTTTCACGGCTCTTTTTTTCGTGCCCGGAGATCAGGCATCGGGTTCGGTTTTGTGTTTCTTTTCCTTGTCGGAAGCATCCAGAACACCAAAGCCCCAGCGGTTGGCCATGTCCATGATGATCTTCTGGGGAGAACCGGAGGGATAGGCGTTCTCGGAGAACGCGGTCAGGAATTTATACAGCTGCGGCTGCACCTGATCGTACAGGCCCAGCTTTGTGTACAGCTCCTTGTAATAGCGGAACACCTGCAGTTTGTTCTGCACGATGGAAGCCAGATTGATCTGGGTGTGGCAGATGCTCTGGGGGTTCTGCACATAGTGGTAGCCCGCTTTGGAAATGGATACGAAAACATTGGCGTACAAAATGTATTCCAGATTGAAAACCAGATCTTCGGCCCAGCGCACCTCGCTGGTGAACTGCAGATGATGGTCTGCCAGAATATCCCGGCGGTAGAGCTTGTTCCACAGCACGCTGTAGAAGAAGGATGCGGGCTTCTCCATCAGGCGCAGGGCAAAGGTATCGCGGTCATAGATGCCCTCGGGCAGGAAGCCGTATTCACGGATATCATCGGGCTTTTTCTCGGCATCGATGCCAAGGTTCTCCTGCAGGTTTTCCAGTGCCTGCGTGGCCTTGGAAGAGTTGGCGGGAATCACCATCCAGTAAGGTGCAATGACCAGATCGGCGTTGTTCGCTTCGGCAGCAGTCACCAGCCGCTCGGTAAAATCAGGGTCGAGATAATCGTCGCTGTCCACAAACTGCACATACTTGCCCTTTGCAAGGGACATGCCGCAGTTGCGGGTCTCCGACACACCGGAATTGGATTTGTCCACCAGAACGATGCGGGGGTCCTTTTCACGGAATTGCTCACAGATGGAAAAGCTTTCGTCCCGGGACCCGTCGTTGACCAGAATGACCTCGATATCCTTCCATGTCTGGGTACAAATGCTCTCCAGACAGCGGGCAACACTATTCTGCACGTTGTACACAGGCACGATAATGCTGACGAGTGGGTTGTTCATGACGGAAGGTCTCCTCTTTACGGATATTATACCTTTATATTGAAAATCACAGAGTGTATTCTCACAAATAAGGACACTTCCCCCTTGGGGCAGTCCTATTTATAATATCATACTCTTCTTGCGCACAAAATGCAAGAGCAAAGAAGGATCAGATAGAGAAAAGAACCGCACGCTGCGGCCCTTTTTTATTACACACGTGTCCAGTCCAGCATATCCCACCGGGGCACGAACTGGCTGCAGATGCGGCGCATCTCCGGCTCGTCAGCGGCAGAGGTGCGGTCTGCGATGCCAATGACGTAATACCCGGCCTTGTGGGCGGTGGCGGCGGCGTATACGGCATCCTCGCACACGGCGCAGGCGGCGGGGTCTGCACCGCCCAGACGGCTCATGCACTCAAAGAACACCTCCGGGCGGCTTTTGTGCAGCACGCCCTGCGCTTCCACGATGAAGGAGAAATACTGCGCGATGCCCAGCCGGGTAAGCACGGTGCGGCACTGTTCGGCCCAGGTGTTGGAGCAGATGCACATGCGTGCGCCCTCGGCCTGCAGCTTTGCCAGCATCGTGCGCACGCCGGGCTTCAGCTCCACGGTCTCGTACAATTCGGCGATCACCTCGCGCATCACGGAAAAATAGCTTTCCTCGGTCAGCGGCAGGCCGTACTCCCGGATAAGATACTGTGCGCCCTCCTGCATTCCCATGTTCAGCAGTGTGGCGCGCAGATCCCCCCCCGGGGTGCGGCCATAGCGGCGCAGCAGTGCGTCGGGGGCACCCTCCCACACCACGGTCATGCTGTCGGTCAGGGTGCCGTCCATATCAAAGATCCATTGCTTGCAGTGCATGAGAATGCCTCCTTTTGAGATCCTGACAAGTATACCATGTTTCTTTGCCGGGAGAAAGGCATCAATTTACAAAAAACGGAAGAAATTTCTCTGGAAATATGCTATAATCTGAACAAAACCGGAAACGATCAAAGGAGGCGGATGCAATGGATGAACGCAGTGCTCCGTGCAAAGCTCTGGTGCTGGCGGGCGGCGGAGCTAGGGGCAGCTATCAGGTGGGTGTGTGGCGCGCGCTGATGGAGCTGGACTGGCACCCGCAGATCATTACCGGCACCAGCGTTGGCAGCCTGAACGGTGCCATGTTCGTGCTGGATCAGTACGAGACGGCCCGCGATATGTGGCTGGCCATCCGCAGCAAGGATGTGATGGAGCTGCCGGAGGAGGATGCCGACCTTTCGGCCCTGCACCAGTTCCTGCGCAGCGTGGTGAAAGCCGGCGGCATGGATGTGACCCCGCTGGAAGAGATCGTGGAGCGGGTTCTGGACGAGGATGCCCTGCGCGCGGCTCCCATCCGCTTCGGCCTTGTCACGGTGGAGCAGCGGGGCTTAAAGTCCCGGGAGCTGACGCTGGACGAGATCCCGGCAGGAAAGGTCAAGGACTACCTGATGGCCTCCGCTGCCTGCTTCCCGGCGCTGCGTGCGCGGGACATCGACGGGGTCAAGTTTCTGGATGGCGGCTACAGCGACAACATGCCCACCGGTCTTGCCAAACGCATGGGCGCGGATGAACTGGTGTGCGTCGATCTGGAAGGCGTGGGCATCACCCGCCCCAACCTCACCGGCCTGCCCACCGTGATGGTGCGCAGCTACTGGGAACTGGGCGATATCCTGCACTTTGACCCCGACACCGCCCGCCGCAACATCGAGCTGGGCTACTATGATACCCGCCGCGCTATGGGATATCTGCGGGGGTGTGCCTATGCTGTCTCCTGTGATGTCCAGAGCTGCACGGACGCTGCTGCGTTCCACGCAAAATTTGAGCGGGTGCAAAAGGCCGTGCGGGAGAAATATCCGGTCACCCTGACGGCAGATGCGGCCCTGCTGCTGGCCAAGATGAAGGATGCCGACCTTGCCCCGCTGGAAGCCGCCGCGGAAGATGCCGGTGTGGACCCGGCCCATTACTACACCACCCATACTTTGTGCGATGCATTCCTTGCAAAGTGCGATCAGGCACGGATGCAGAGCTTTGCACCGCTGTTTGAGGGCAGTGCCGATGCGGCGCGGGCCGCACTGGCCGCGCTGCTGCCCAATACCTTTTTGCAGGCGCTGGTCTGGCGCACCCTGACCACGCCGGAAGCCGAGCTTTTGCCGGAGGTGACCGAACATGAAAGTGTATAAAGGTTCCTGCGCTTCTCCCGGCCTTGTGCTGGGGCAGGTGAGCCGTCTGGAGCACCATGTGGAGACCACGACCGTGGGTCCCTTTAAACCGTCCCGGGAGCTGCAGCTGCTCACCGATGCCATCCGCACGGCGCAGGACGAGCTGGAATCCATGGCAGACCGTGCCGCACCCAGCGAGCAGGCCATCTTCCAGTTCCAGAGCATGATGCTGGACGACGAGGGCATGATGAACGAGGTGCGCTTCTGCATCAATGCAGGCATTGGCGCGGCAGCGGCCATGAATCAGGTGGGCCAACGCTACGCCGACCAGCTGGCCAACATGAAGGATAACCCCTACATGCAGCTGCGCAGTGTGGATATTCTCGACGCAAGCCGCCGGGTCATCAACATCATCACCAACCGCCCCCGCATGTGGCTGGCGCTGGATCACCCGGTGATCCTTGCCGCAGAGCGGCTGATGCCCACCGACCTGTTCAGCGTGCCCTCCGGCATGATTTTAGGCATCATCACGGCAGAGGGCAGCGGCCAGAGCCACGCGGCCATCATTGCCCGGGCAATGAATATCCCGGGCATCGTGCAGGTGGGCCGGGATTTTCTGGACGACTGCGACGGCCGCACCGTGATTTTGGACGCCACCGGGGGCCAGTGCACGCTGGACCCGGACGCTGCCGCCCGCCAGCAGGCCGAGACCCGCATCTGCGAGCTGCAGCGGGAGAACGAAGAGATGGGGCAGCTGCATGCTCTGCCCAACAGGACAAAGGACGGCCAGCCCTTTGAGCTGCTGGCCAACTGCTTTGGGCCGGAGGACATCGACACGGCCATGCAGTCCGGTGCACAGGGCGTGGGCCTGCTGCGCACCGGCTACATGATGCTGCCGGGCCGCATTCTGGACGAGCAGGAGCAGTATTTCTTCTACTGCTCCTGTCTGGCAGCGGCGCAGGGCCGTCAGGTGACCGTGCGCACCTTCGACTTTGGCTCAGACCGCACCATTTCCGACGCCTATCAGGGCCTGCAGTCTTCCAAGCTTGGCCTGCGGGGCATCCGCAACAGTCTGCGCCAGCCCCACCAGTTCGAGACGCAGCTCTGTGCGCTGCTGCGCGCCGCCGCCCGCGGCCCGCTGCGGGTGATGTTCCCCATGGTGACGAATGTGGAGGACTGGGACGCAGCCATGCGTGTGGTGGAGCGCTGCCGCGAGCACCTGCGGGAGCGCGGCGTGGCGTTCAACGAAGATACAAAGTTCGGCGTGATGCTCAGCGTACCCGCTGCCTGCCTGACCGCTGAGGAATTTGTAGAGCACGGGGTCGATTTTCTTGTGGTCGGCACCAACGACCTGACCCAGTACACCCACGCGGCAGACCGGGAGCTTGCCAGCGCGGAGCACTACTACCGCCCGGCCAGCAATGCCATGAAAAAGCTCATCACCATGGTGATGGATGCCGCAAAGGTGCGTAATGTGCCGGTGACCATCTGCGGCCTTGCCGTAGGCAACCCGGCCAACACGGTGCAGTATTTGCAGCTGGGCCTGCGCAGCTTCTCGGTCAGCCCGCAGAACCTGCTCAACGTTAAAAAGGCTCTGCTGGAAAGCTGATAGAAAAACAAAGGGGACTGCATCGCAGTCCCCTTTGTTTTTGTAAATGTTATTCCAGATTCCCCGTCAGGGTCATCACGGCGGAAAGCACCGCCAGCGGGGCGGTCTCGCACCGCAGGATGCGGGGGCCAAGGCCCACCGTTCTGGCTCCGGCCTTTGCGGCCATCTCGGCTTCCTCGGCGGCAAAGCCGCCCTCGGCACCAGTCACGATGGCAATTTTCAGCTTCTGGCCGTCGGCAGGCGCGGTCTCTGCCAGCAGCCGGCGCAGGGGTGCACCGCCGCACTCGTAGCAGAACAGCACAAGGTCATACTGGTCAAAGGTGCGGCACACGGCACCAAAGTTTGCCAGCGGCAGGGCCACATCCGGCAGAATGCCCCGGCCGCACTGCTTGGCGGCTTCCACCGCAATGCGGTTGTAGCGCTCGTTCTTCTGTTCCTCTTTTTTGGGGGCCGCCACGCAATACCGGCTGAAGAAGGGCACGATGTGGGCTGCGCCCAGCTCCACGCCGTGCTTGATGATCTGTTCCAGCTTGTCCTGTTTGGGATAACCAGTCAGCAGAGTGACCTCCACGCTGGGTTCGGCGGCGCTGGGATAGCCCGGCTCCACCGAAAATTCTACGCACTCATCCCCGAAGCCGGTGATGGTGGCGGTGTATTCCACGGCATTGCCGTCGCATAGAATGACAGTATCGCCCAGCCTTGCGCGCATCACGCGGGCAAGATGGTGGGCATCCGCTCCACGTAGGGTGGCGGTGCCGTCAGAGATCTCGGTGGTAAAATAACGGTGCGGCATTTTATCAATCCTTTTACATCTTATAGCTCGCCCTTCGGGAGAGCTGGCGCGTCAGCGCCTGAGAGGGTTCTCCTTACGCCTTCTTACAGACGATGCACTCCCAGCCGCGCTTTTCCTTGACTTCCACGACGGCGAGACCGGCCTTTTCCAGTCCGGCGATCACCTCGTCCTTGCGGCTGTCGATGATGCCGCTGGCGATGAAGATGGCACCTTCGGCCATCAGGCCGGGCACAGCCGGTGCCAGACTGAGAATGGCATTTGCTACAATGTTGGCCGTGATGATATCGTATTTGCCGCTGGCCTTATCGGAAAGGTCGCCCACCAGCACGGTCAACTTGTCCTGCACGCCGTTCAACGCGGCGTTCTCGCCTGCGGTGCGTACGGCCACAGGGTCGATGTCCACGCCCTCGGCCACAGCAGCGCCCAGCTTCAGCGCCGCAATGGCAAGGATGCCGCTGCCGGTGCCGATGTCCAGCACCCGCTCGCCGCCGGTCACCCGCTCGTCCAGCGCTTCCATGCACAGGCTGGTGGTCTCGTGGCCGCCGGTGCCGAAGGCAAGGCCCGGGTCAAGGATCAGCTTTACCCGGTCGGTGTCGTACTGCTGCCACGAGGGCACCACCGCCAGCCGTTTGCCGATCTCCAGGGGGTGATAATACTTGCGCCAGCCGTTCTGCCAGTCCTCCTGCTCCACGCCCTCGGTCTCCACGGTGTAGGCGATGTTTGCAGCTTCCATGCGGGCGGCAATGAGGGCCAGCGTTTCCACGGGGGAAGCGCCCGGCTCCAGATACATATGGATGATAACGGTATCGCGGGGCTTGTCCAGCAGCTCCTGTTCGATCAGGTCCACATGGGCGATCTCGGCCACCTGCTGCTCGATGTCGCTGTAGTCTTCGATATAGATGCCGCCCTCGGCGATCATGGTGGCAACGGCTTCGGCGTTGTCAGCGTCGGCCTTGGCCACGGTCAGGCGGATATCAGTCCATTCCATAATGCTGTCTCCTTTTATTTTGCATCCTCGCCCTCTCCGTCATTGCTTGCGCAATGCCACCTCCCCCAAAGTGGGAGGCCTTGGCAGTCCATGCAAAGTTTGCGGTTTTGCCAAGGGCTCTCCCTTTGGGAGAGCTGGACGCGAAGCGGCCTGAGAGGGCGCATGTTCTTTATAATAGTATAGTACCCGATTCGGCTGTGGGATGCAAGCCTTTGGGCAAAATGTACGTAAAAAGAAAAGAATTTTCAACACAAAGACGACTCTTGCGCGGAAAAAACAAAAATTATCGACTGAAAAACTGCCAAATGAGGACTTTTGATGCATTTTGATAGAAAAAAGGCGAAAGGGACTTTCTTTTTTTGCAAAAGTATGTTAATATTTTATTACGGAATTATGGACGGCCTGCAACCAGAGGCGTCTGTAAACACAAACATTTCTTAAGGAGGAATGTGCTTTATGATGAAGTATCTCCAGAAACTGGGCAAAGCTTTGATGCTTCCCGTCGCGGTCCTGCCGATCTGCGGCATCCTGATGGGTCTTGGTTATGCCCTTGCTCCGGGCGTTATGGGCGTTCCCGGTGCAGCAACTTCCGGCGCAGCATATACCGTTGGCTTCCTGCTGGTCAAGGCAGGCGGCGCTCTGATCGATAACATGGCATGGCTGTTTGCCATTGGTGCCGCTGTCGGCCTTGCAGACAACGACGGCACCGCAGGTCTGGCCGGTCTGGTCAGCTTCCTGATGATGCAGCAGCTGCTGAACCCCGGTGTGGTCGGCATGGTCCGTCATCTGGAAGAAGGCACTGCTACCTACATCGCCTTCCAGAAGGTCGCCGGCAACTCCTTCATCGGCATTCTGGCCGCTATTGTGGGCGCTGCCTGCTACAACAAGTTCAAGGATATCCAGCTGCCTGACTGGCTGGCATTCTTCTCCGGCAAGCGCTTCGTTGCAATCGCTACCGGTCTGATCTCCATTCTGGTGTCCGTTGTTCTGCTGTTCGTCTGGCCGCTGATCTTCGGTGCACTGGTCGCGATCGGCAACGGCATCGCAGGCATGGGCGGCATCGGCGCTGGCATCTACGCCTTCCTGAACCGTCTGCTCATCCCCACCGGCCTGCACCACGCTCTGAACAACGTGTTCTGGTTCGACACCATCGGTCTGGGCGACCTGTCCCACTTCTGGGCTGGCGAGACCTCTGCTGATGTGGGCTGGAGCCTTGGCATGTACATGTCCGGCTTCTTCCCCTGCATGATGTTCGGTATTGCCGGTGCTGCTCTGGCTATGGTCAAGACCGCTAAGAACAAGAAGGCTGCCATCGGTCTGGTCGTCTCCGCTGCCATCTGCGCATTCGTCTGCGGCGTTACCGAGCCCTTCGAGTTCGGCTTCATGTTCCTGTGCTTCCCGCTGTACGTTGTGTACTCCGCTCTGTACGGCATCTTCACCATCATCACCTACTACTCCGGTTTCCGTGCCGGCTTCTGCTTCTCTGCAGGCGCTACCGACCTGGTGTTCTCCGCTTCCCTGCCCGCAGCTGCCAAGACCTGGATGATCATTCCTCTGGGCATCGCAGCCTTCGTGGTGTTCTACGCAGTGTTCTACTTTGCCATCACCAAGTATGACCTGAAGACCCCCGGCCGTGAGGACGAGGACGACGAAGAGGCCGAGAAGAAGGTCGTTCTGGCAAACAACAACTATACCGAAGTCGCTTCCGCTGTTCTGGCTGCTGTCGGCGGCAAGGAGAACGTGAAGGAAGTTGGTTACTGCGCAACCCGTCTGCGCTTTGAGGTCAAGGATAACGCCAAGGTGGACGAGAAGGCCGTCAAGGCCGCTGGTGCTGCCGGTGTCATCCGCCCCAGCAAGAACGCTTGCCAGGTGATCATCGGCACCAAGGTCCAGTTCGTGTACGACGAGCTGAAGAAGATGCTGTAACGCATACAGCATTCTGAACGGAGTTTGTGCGGGAGACTGGTTGATCCCGCATTCCCATAAAAGCCGCCGGGAGAAGGGCAGAACCTTCCGCTCCCGGCGGCTTTTTGCGTTCCCGTGCGGAGTGTGCTATACTGGTTCAAAAGGCAGATACGGGAGGAAAAACCATGAGCAAAGTGTACAGCTGGCGAAAACTGAACGAAAAAGAACTGACGAGGGTCTATCTGGACGAAATGCGGCGGGACTTTCCGCCCACGGAGCTCAAGCCCCTGAGCATGATCCTGAACAGCGAAGCGGACGGCACCGCCCACACATGGGGCGTGTTCGACGGCGAAACACTGGCGGCGTACCTGCTCATGGTGCGCCCGGCAGGCAGCAGGGTGAGCCAGCTGGATTACTTTGCCGTGCTGCCGGAATACCGTTCTGCAGGGCTGGGCGCGCAGCTGCTGGCCGACCTGCCGCAGCACGAGCGCGGTGCGCAGGCCATCCTCATTGAGGCCGAATGCCCGGATAAGGCGGAGGACGAAGCGATGGCTGCGCGGCGGCTGGGCTTTTACGCCCGGTGCGGCGCGCGGGACACCGGCTTCACCGAGCACCTGTTCGATGCATGGTTCCGCATTCTGGTGCTGGACTGCCCGGGTGCCGGTACCTTTGCGGACCGGCAGGCCGTGGATGCCCTGGTGGACTGCTACCGCCGCACCATCAGCGAGACCGAGTGGCAGAAGTACGTGCAGTTCTACTGCCCGGACGGAACAAAATACTGCTGAGCAGAAGGCGCTCTGTGCAAATTATGTGTACAGAGCGCCTTTTTGTCATATTTTTGTTGACAGACTCCCAAAAAGTGGTACGCTAAAAGCACAGCAAAATGCTTTTAGAGGAGGGCAATATTATGGCAGAAAAAATGACCCGGCGTACCTTTATGAAGAGCGCAGCAGCTGCGGCTGCAGCAATCTCTTTGTCCGGCGTGCTGGTCGGCTGCGGCGGCAGCGGTCAGCTGGCAGACGACGAGGTCCAGATCGGCCCCTTCACCGTGAAGGTCTTTGGTCTGGATGTGAATCTGGGCACGGCATCCGGCACGGACAAGGGTGCCATCACCGGCAAGGTGAGACTGCGCTATGACGCCGGCGGCGGCAGCTGGCAGGGCGGACAGTACGGCGACATGTTCCAAGCTTCCGTGGGCGAAGCAAAGCTGAAGCAGGTATCCCCCGTCGGCACTTTCTTTGTCTCCGACACGCTGTTGGGTAAGCCCTTTGCCACAGAGGAAAAAGATCTGAGGCTGAACTTCCCCGATGCAGAAATCAAGGAAGCTTACCTGAATGGTCAGCCTGCGGTGCTGAAAATCGTCATCAACGGCATCAGCGAGACGCTGTTCCTTGTCAAGAAGAATGGCGGCTATACAGCCACCAAGACCCTGCCTTCCCTTACCACGGTTTGACCCGCAGACCCTTTTGCCCCGAGCATTCTTTGAAAGAGTGCCCGGGGCTTTTTGTCGTTCTGCCCAGCGGCGGAAAAGGCCTTTTGGGCAGTTTTTCTCTCCATGTAAAGAAAAGCGGCATGTTTTTCTGCCCGGCTTTACGCAGGCTTGACACAGCCGCCGGAGCCTGTGCAAAAGCTTTACCTCCATTTTGCGCGTACATGGTCGCAGCGCACACGGCGGTGCGGTACAATAAGGCCGTTCCCAAGGAAAACACATCAAAACAAGAAAACATCGGCCGGAAATGCATTCCGGCATTTATTGGAGGAAAAGGGTTATGAAAAAGATCACTCGCCGTTCGTTTATCACTGTCTGCGGCGCTGCTGCTGCAGCTATGGCTCTGACCGCCTGCGGCGGCGCAGCCTCTTCCACTGTGGCATCCTCTGCTGCGGAGTCCACCTCTTCTTCTGCCGCTGCTGAGACCGCTGCAGGCACCCTGTCCGGCAATGTGGCTACCGGCGGTTCTACCTCTATGAAGAACGTCATCGCTGCCCTGACCGAGGGTTTTGCCGAGGTGGAGCCGGGTGTCACCGTCAGCTACGACCCCACCGGTTCCGGCGCAGGCATCACCGGCGCTGCCGATAAGACGCTGGACATCGGCCTGTCCTCCCGCGCCCTGAAGGACGACGAGAAGAACGACGTGGACGGCACCACCGTGGCGCTGGACGGCATCGCCATCATCGTGAACAAGGACAGCAAGGTCACCGACCTGAGCGTGGACCAGCTGAAGCAGATGTTCACCGGCGAGATCACCAACTGGAAGGATGTGGGCGGCGACGACGGCGAGATCGTTCTGGTGGGCCGCGAGGCCGGTTCCGGCACCCGCGATGGCTTTGAGAGCATCGTGGACGTGAAGGACGGCTGCAAGTACGCACAGGAGCTGACCGCTACCGGCGCTGTCATCAGCGCTGTGGAGGCCAATCCTCTGGCCGTCGGCTACGCTTCCCTGTCCGCTGTGGGCGACACCGTTGCCATGGTCACTGTGGAGGGTGTGGAGTGCAGCGAGGATACCGTGAAGGACGGCAGCTACAAGATCCAGCGTCCCTTCGTGTTCGTCACCAACAAGAGCGTGACTCTGTCTGAGCAGGCACAGGCCTTTGTGGACTTTGCCACCAGCAAGGACGCTGCCGACCTCATCCGCACCGCAGGCGCTGTGCCGGTAAACGAGTAATTACCGGGTGGTTTGCCGGGGAAAGCTCTCCGGTGAACCGCCTGCCCCGCATCTGAACAAGAAAACTGCCGCGTCGGGCTGCCGTTTCTGCGGGCCGACGCGGCTTTTATAAAGGATTTCAGCTATGAACAAAAAATCCTATCTGAGCCGGGTGCGGCTGCCCCGCACCCCCGCCGAATGGCTGGAAGCGGTGATGAACTTTATCTTCTTCCTGTGCGGTATGCTGGCGGTGGGCTGCGTGGTGCTCATCTCGGTGTACATGGTGATCTCCGGCGTGCCGGCCATCCACAAGATCGGCCTGTTCCAATTCCTGTTCGGCACAAAGTGGGCCTCTACGGCAGCCCAGCCGCTGTTTGGCATCCTGCCCTTTATCCTGTCCAGCATCTACGGCACGCTGGGCGCTGCCATCATCGGTGTGCCCATCGGCCTGCTGACGGCGGTGTTCCTCTCCAAGGCCGCCGACCCCAAGCTGCGCACCGTGGTGGTCACCGCCATTGAGCTGCTGTCCGGCATCCCCAGCGTGGTGTTCGGCCTGCTGGGCATGCAGGTGCTGGTGCCCGCCGTGGCAAAGACCTTCGGCAAGGCTTCCGGTGCCTGCCTGCTGAGCGCAATCGTGGTGCTTTCCATCATGATTTTGCCCAGCATCGTGTCCGTGTCGGTCACGGCACTGAACGCCGTGCCGCCGGAGTATGAGCAGGGCAGTCTGGCACTGGGTGCCACCGACACCGAAACATGGTTCAAGATCAGCATTCCGGCAGCCAAAAGCGGCATTGCCGCAGGCATTGTGCTGGGCATCGGCCGTGCCATCGGCGAGGCCATGGCGGTGATGATGGTGGCAGGCAACAGCCCCAACATGCCGGACAGTCCCTTCCGCAGCGTCACCTTCCTGACCACCGCCATCGCCAAGGAGATGAGTTATGCCGGCGGTCTGCAGCGGCAGGCGCTGTTCAGCATCGCGCTGATGCTGTTCATCTTTATCATGATCATCAATGTTGTGCTGAACGTTGTGCTGAAGGGAGGAAACCGGGATGAATAAGGGCCTTTCGCCTTCCCGTCAGATGTGGAATCGGGTCATGACCGCACTGGTCTGGGCCAGCGCCGTGCTGGTGATGGTTCTGGTGGCCGGTATCATCGGCATGGTGCTGGTGCGGGGCATCCCCCACATCAGCTGGAAGTTCCTTTCCACCACCGCCAGTGTGCTGAAAAAGACCGACGGCATCCTGCCTGCCATCCTCAACACACTGTATGTCATTGCACTGACATTACTGATCGTACTGCCTCTGGGCGTGGGCGCGGCGGTCTACCTGACCGAGTATGCCTCCAACCGGCGGATTATCGAGGTCATCGAGTTCACCAATGAAACGCTGGCCGGTATCCCCAGCATCATCTACGGTCTGGTGGGCATGCTGGTGTTCCGTCAGGCGCTGGGCTTCCAGACCTGTCTGCTGTCCGGCAGCCTGACGCTGGTAGTGATGAACCTGCCCACCATCATCCGCACCACGCAGGAATCCCTCAAGACGGTGCCGCAGGGCTACCGGGAGGGTGCCATGGGCTTGGGTGCAGGCAAGTGGCACATCATCCGCACCATCGTGCTGCCCTGCAGCATCGACGGCATCGTGACCGGCTGCATTCTGGCTGTGGGCCGCATCGTGGGCGAAAGTGCCGCCCTGCTTTTCACCGCCGGTGCCGCAGAGGTCATTGCCAAGAGCGTGGCCAAAGCCTACACCTCCAACGGTGCCACCCTGTCGGTGCTGCTGTACCTGCGTGCCTTTGAGGACGGCGATTTCGCTTCCGCATGGGGCATCGGTGCGGTGCTGCTGGTGCTGGTGCTGGCCATCAACCTTGCGGCGCGGCTGGCAAAGACCAAGCTGAAACAGAAACAGTAAAATTTGATTTTACTGTTCAAAATGGCCTCCGCGTTCGCTCTGGCCGTGAATAGCGGAAAATTTATTTTTATTTCGTAGATTTGAAAAATCCGCGGATTTTTCAAATCTACATTTTCACGGGAAGGGCCGAAACAGTAAACTTCCTGTTTGAATTCAACAATGAGGTACTCTATGGAAAACACGAATGTGCCGGTGATATCGGCAAAAGACCTGAACCTCTGGTACGGCGACTTCAAGGCGCTGAAAGGCATCTCGCTGGACGTGGGCGAGCGGGAGATCACTGCTCTCATCGGCCCTTCCGGCTGCGGCAAATCCACCTTTTTAAAGACCCTCAACCGCATGAACGACCTTGTGCCGAATGTGCGCATCGAGGGCGATGTGCGGCTGAAGGGCGAGGACATCTTTGCCCGAGAAATGCAGCTTACCGACCTGCGCCGCCGGGTGGGCATGGTGTTCCAGAAGGCCAATCCCTTCCCCATGAGCATTTACGACAACATCACCTACGGCCCCAAGCTGCACGGCGTGCGCAATAAGGCTGAGCTGGACGAGCTGATGGAAAGCAGCCTGCGGGGCGCGGCCCTGTGGGACGAGGTGAAGGACCGTCTGAAAAAGAGCGCGCTGGGCCTTTCCGGCGGACAGCAGCAGCGTCTGTGCATCGCACGCGCACTGGCGGTGAAGCCCGAAGTGCTGCTGATGGACGAGCCCACCAGCGCATTGGACCCCGGCTCCACCATGAAGGTGGAGGAGCTGATGAGTGAGCTGAAGAAGAACTACACGGTGGTCATCGTTACCCACAACATGCAGCAGGCGGCCCGTATCAGCGACCGCACCGCCTTCTTCCTGCTGGGTGAGCTGGTGGAAGTGGGCCCCACGGCCCAGATCTTCAGCGCACCGCAGGATAAACGCACCGAGGACTACATTTCCGGTCGGTTCGGTTAAAGGAGGAAACAGCTATGAGTATCCGTAAACAGTACGACACCGATCTGGAATCGCTGAAAAATTCGCTGACCGAAATGGGCCGCAGCTCTGCCGATGCCGTGGAGAACGCTCTGGAAGCGCTCTGCGTTGCTGATGCCGATGCAGCTGCGGCTATCGTGAAGGGGGACGCTCGCATCAACAATATGGAGCGGGATATCGAGCACCGCTGCATGACGTTGCTGCTGCGTCAGCAGCCGGTGGCAGGCGATCTGCGCCGCATCTCCACTGCCATGAAGGTGGTCACGGATATTGAGCGCATCGGCGACCATGCCGCCGACATCGCCGAGATCATCCCTCACCTTGTCACCGTCCGCAAAGAGGGCGACCCGGCGGTAAGTCAGGCCATTGTCATGGGCAAAAAGGCCCACCAGATGATCCTGGATGCCCTCGATGCCCTGACGGCAGAGGACGAAAATGCCGCCCGCAGGGTGATCGCCGCAGACGACGAGGTGGATTACGACTTCAATGCCATCAAGCATCAGTTGGCGCAGGAGATCGCCGAAGATCCCGGCAAGGTGGACGCAGCGCTGGACCTGCTGATGGTCATTAAGTATCTGGAGCGCATCGGCGACCACGCCGTGAATGTGGCCGAGTGGGTGCAGTTCGTGCGCACCGGCCGCTATAAGGACGAGAGCATGTTCTGAGCATTTCCCTTCCTCATTTTTGAGGGTTCGTGTTTTCTTTATTTCTCCTGAAAAAGGCCGTTTCTGCCCGGTGCGGAAACGGTCTTTTTCTGTAAGACGAAACTCGTGGACGAAAAATAATAAAAGTTTTTTAGCTTTCTGCAATATTCCGGCAGGCCGGTTCGTATCAGAAGTGTAAGGGCCGGCAAAGGGCCTGCGATCTCTGTGCGGCGGGTGTCCGGCTTCCCCCAGTCCCCGCCCGCCGCACCTTTATGGAGGAAGATCAAAATGACACAGATGAAGCATTTTCCGCTGGAAGCACGCAGCGAGACGGTCAGCCGCGAAGCACTGGTGCAGGCGGCACTCAAAGAGATCACCCAGAATTACCGCGAAGCAAGCCTTTCCAACGTGGCACGGGAGTACGGCGTTTCGCTGGCATATGTCAGCGAGTGCGTGCGTGCCCAGACCGGACGCACCTATAAGGAATTGCTGCAAAAGCACCGTATGGAGACCGCTGCCCGCCTGCTGCGCCGCAGCGACATGAACATCCAGCAGATCATTTCTCTGGTGGGCTACGAGAACACCAGCTATTTCTACCGCCTGTTCCACGAGCGGTATGGTCTCAGCCCGCGGGAATACCGGCTGGTGCGCACCGGCCATGGCCGCGCCAGCGCATAAGGTACTTGCTCTAAAAGCAGGGACTGCTGCACATCGTTTTAGCCGAAAGTGCAGCAGCCCCTGCTTTTTGCCGTTTTGGAGCAGTTTAAGGTACTTTGGTGCGGGAACTGGATTTTTATGGTAATTTGTAGTACAATAAGAACAATTCTCAAAGTGCTGTGCCGAACCGAGCGCAGCACAGAAAAGACGAGGTGGAATGGAATGTTTCGTGGAGCAGTGAGAGGTGATCTTGCGCAGATCCTGAAGATCTATGCCCATGCCCGTGCCGCAATGAAGGAATCCGGCAACCCGACCCAATGGGGGGATAATTTCCCGCCGCAGGAACTGCTGGAGGAGGATATCGACTCGAACCGGTTATTCCTCTATGTGGTCAACGGCCAGATCGAGGCCGTATTTGCATTTATTCTGGGGGCAGACCCCACCTATGCCGCCATTGAGGACGGCCAGTGGCTGGACGATACCCTGCCCTATGGCACGGTGCACCGTCTGGCATCGGCCGGAAAGCACAAGGGCGTGGCATCGGCAGTGCTGGACTGGAGCATGGAGCACTGCCAGAGCCTGCGTGCCGACACCCACGCCGATAACAAGATCATGCAGCATCTGCTGGAAAAGAACGGCTTTACCCGCTGCGGTGTCATCCATGTGGCAGACGGCTCGCCCCGCTTTGCCTACCAGAAGCTTGCCCCCACCCAGCCGCTGGAAGCATAAAAATACAAAAACCTCTGGAGCTGTTGCACTGGATTTTATCCTTGCGCAACAGCCCCTTTTATTTTTCCTGAAAAGCAAACCTGTCCTTGGTACAAATACAGATCAACGGAAAGCCCCCATGGGCACCGACCTGAATGCAAATTTGTGAACGAAAAATGTCTGAAAACGCTTTCATTTCTCTGCCGTATGTGCTATAATAACACCCGTCCTTGTGTAAGAGACAGGAAACTGTGCGCCGCTGGCGCACAATAGGAAAGAGGAGTGTACTATATGAAAACGTTGAACAAGGCAGTTGCCCGCTACAACGGCATCAGCCTGATCGTTCGCATTCTGATCGGTCTGATCATCGGTGCGGTGCTGGCTCTGGTGGCCCCCGGTGCAGGCTGGGTGGGTGAACTGGGCAGCCTGTTCGTTGGCGCACTGAAGGGCATCGCCCCGGTGCTGGTGTTCGTGATTGTGGCAAGTGCTCTGGCACAGGGTTCTTCCAAGCTGGACCGCCGCTTCGGCACGGTCATCTGGCTGTACATGCTCACCACCTTTCTGGCTGCTGCCATCGCAGTGGTGACTAGCTTTATGTTCCCGGTCACGGTCGTGCTGGCAGACGCTGCCCAGTCGGACGTGGTGCCGCAGGGTCTGGGCGAAGTGATGGGCACTCTGCTCACCAACTTTGTGGCAAACCCCGTCAGTGCCATCATGAGCGGCAACTACATCGGCATCCTGTTCTGGGCCTGCATGTTCGGCGTGGCCATGAAGAAGATCGGCTCTGACACCACCAAGACCTTTATGGCAAACACCGCCGATGCGGTCTCCCAGATCGTGCGCTGGATCATCAATCTGGCACCCTTCGGCATCATGGGTCTGGTCTACACCAATGTTTCCGGCAACGGCCTTGCCATCTTCACCCAGTACGGCAAGCTTCTGGCTCTTCTGGTGGGCACCATGCTGTTCATGGCTCTCATCGTCTCCCCCTTCATCATGTTTATCTATCTGGGCTGCAACCCCTATCCGCTGGTGTTCCGCTGCCTGCGTGAGTCCGGCCTGACCGCCTTCTTCACCCGCAGCTCCGCCGCCAACATCCCCGTGAACATGGCTCTGTGCGAAAAGCTGGGTCTGGACAAGGATATGTACTCCGTCTCCATCCCGCTGGGCGCTACCATCAACATGGACGGTGCCGCCATCACCATCACCATCATGACGCTGGCCGCTGCTAACACTTTGGGCATTCAGGTGTCTCTGCCTGCAGCCATCGTGCTGAGCGCCATGAGCGCTCTGGGTGCCTGCGGCGCTTCCGGCGTGGCCGGCGGTTCCCTGCTGCTGATCCCCATGGCCTGCTCCCTGTTCGGCATTTCCAACGATGTCGCCATGCAGATGGTGGGCGTCGGCTTCATCATCGGCGTGGTGCAGGACTCTGTGGAGACTGCCCTGAACTCTTCCGGTGACGTGGAGTTCGCCGCCACCGCCGAGTACCATCAGTGGCGCAAGCAGGGCAAGCCCCTGCCGGAGTTCCTGAGCGGCAAGAAGAATTAAAAGAGTAAAAAAATGGCTGGCATCCTGCGATGCCAGCCATTTTTTGTCAGTCGATGACCTTTGCCTTCTGCAAAGCCACCAAAATCAGCGGGATGAGCACCAGCTGTGCAATGATGCCCGGCACGGCGGTGAGCAGTGCGCCGGACAAAAACGCGCTGAACGGGAAGCTGGAACCGGTCAGGCCGGCCAGCACAAAGCGTACCGTACCCCAGACCAAACGGCCTGCCACCATGGCGGTGACAAGAGAAGCGTACATCATGGGCACGGTGTGCTTCACCTTGTGCCAGAGCACGCCGGACACAAGGCCGTAGGCGGCCAGCTCAAAGGCCATGGCAATGGCGATGGGGAACATCGGCGGCATGCCGAACAGCACCGACCGCACCAGCGGAGCAATGAAGCCCACGGCAAGGCCCCATGGGCCGCCCAGCACAAAGCCGCACAGCAGAATGGGAAAGTGCATCGGGCACAGCATGTTGCCCACCTGCGGCACATGGCCGGTGATCATGGGCAGCACAAAGGCCAGTGCAAGGAACAGTGCAGCCAGCACGAGGCTGCGGGTGGTGGAATGGGGGTTCGTTTTCATAAAAAGCTTCCTCCTTTGGCCAGACAAAAAAGGGGTCTGCCCGGCTTACAAGCCAACGGCAGACCCCTTCGTGGTGTCTATAGCAGCAAAAATAAGATGGCAGAACGCAAAGGCCCCCTGTGGGTTTTGCTCTGCACCGCTGCGTAAGCGCAGCGGTGGATAAAATGCTCTATCAGGATGGAGAACACGGGCTTCTGTCCGCACACCCGGCTTCGTGCCGGAATCTGTGAAAAATATAGCAGATGCCTCTGGCTTTGTCAAGATACGGCAAAAAGCCTGCAATTTGACCAAAAAGCGGCAAATTTCCGTGAATATTTCCCCGCGTGTGTACATTTTGCATGAAGAAGCTTGACCTTTTTGCATAGAATAGCTAATATAAACTTGAAAAAGAGCGCGCTGCGGGCAGCAGGACTGCACCGGCGCTGACGAAAGGCTTTTTTGAACATGTGCAAATCTGAGGTTCATACGGGAGGACCATCATGACAAATGCAGAAAAACTTACTCTGGCCAAGCACGCCTGCCACATCCGCATGGGCGTGATCGAGGGCACGCACAGCGCAAAGTGCGGCCATCCGGGCGGCAGTCTGGATATCGCCGAGCTGCTGAGCTACCTCTATTTCGTGGAAATGAACATTGATCCGAAGGCCCCCAAGATGGCCGACCGTGACCGTCTGGTGCTGTCCAAGGGCCATGCTGCACCGGCACTGTATGCAGCGCTGGCAGAGCGCGGCTATTTCCCGGTGGAAGACCTTAAGACCCTGCGTAAGATCGGCAGCTATCTGCAGGGCCACCCCAACATGAACGAGACCCCGGGCGTGGATATGTCCACCGGCAGTCTGGGTCAGGGCGTGTCTGCCGCCTGCGGCATGGCACTGGGTGCCAAGCACGCTGGTAAACCCATCAACGTCTACACCATCCTGGGCGACGGCGAGGTGGAAGAGGGCGAGTGCTGGGAAGCCTTTATGTTTGCCGCACACTACGGCCTTTCCAACCTGTGCGTTGTGCTGGACCGCAACCACCTGCAGATCGACGGCACCACCGAGACCGTGATGAACAGCGCCCCGCTGGAAGAGAAGCTGAAGGCCTTCAACTTCAATGTTGTCACCATCGACGGCCACGACTACGACCAGATCGAAGCTGCCATGCAGGCATTCCATGCAGAGACTGTAAAGCCCACCTGCATCATCATGGACACCACAAAGGGCAAGGGCGTTTCTTATATGACCAACTCTGTGGACTGGCACGGCAAGGGCCCCAACGATGACGAGTACAAGATCGCAATTGAGGAACTGAACGCCGCATACGCCGCGCTGGAGCAGGAGGAAAACTAAGATGGCAGATGTGAAAAAGATCGCTACCCGTGAAAGCTACGGCAACACCCTGAAGGAGCTGGCCG
>OGEK01000474.1_pt1 | contig 42882 bp, 47 predicted proteins | sample 1570641 | NCBI WGS metagenome assembly OGEK01 (sample SAMEA2582136, study PRJEB24529) | metagenome | biome: Human gut stool | place: China | collected 2011
GCACCCCTGCCCGCCCCAGCAGCGGGGCCAGGGAGCGGAAGTGCTGCTCGGCCAGCAGCTCCGTGGGGGCCATCAGGGCGCACTGGCCGCCGTTTTTCGCCGCCAGCCACGCCCCGTAGGCCGCCACCATGGTCTTGCCCGAGCCCACATCGCCCTGCACAAGCCGGTTCATGGGCGCGCCGGAGGCGGTATCGGCCGCCACCTCCTCCATGGCCCGCCGCTGGGCTGCCGTGAGGGAGAAGGGGAGCAGCGCTAGGAATTCCTCCACCGGCGGTGTGGAAAAGGGGACGCCCTCCGCACAGGTGCGCCGGGTGCGCAGCAGGGCCATGCCGCAGGCCAGGCAGAACAGCTCCTCGAAGATCAGCCGCCGCCGGGCCAGCTCCAGGGCCTCCTCGTCCCGGGGGAAGTGGATGTTCCGGCAGGCAAACTCGGCGGCGGCCAGGGCGTGCTCCCGCCGCAGTCCGGCGGGAAGCGTCTCCTCCATCTGCCCGGCGCACTCCTCCACGCAGCGGAGGGTCAGCCCCGCCAGCAGGTTGTTGGAGACGCCCCGGGTCAGGGGGTAGATGGGCAGAATACGACCGGTGAAGCGGGCCCTGTCCGCCCGCTCGCACACCGGGTTGGTCATCTGACGCCGCCCCGGCGGGCCCTCCACCCGGCCGTAGACGACGTATGTCTCGCCGGTGCGCAGGGCGTCCTTCATATAGGACTGGTTAAAGAAGGTGGCGCTGACGCTGCCGGTATCGTCCACCAGGCGGGCCTTCACCAGCTCCAGCCCCTTGCGGATGCGGGAGAGGCGGGGCGGCTCCGCCACCAGCAACTCCAGGCACACCGGAGTGTCCACAGGGGCCGCCGCCACGGTGGAAAACCGGCGGCGATCCTCATAGTCCCGGGGAAAGTAGCGCAGCAGATCCTCCACCGTGGCCAGCCCCAGCTTCTCCAGGCTCTTGGCCCGGGCCGGCCCGATGCCGGGCAGCTGCTCCACCCCGTCGCCAAGCCGCAGCGCCATGGATGCTCCCTCCTCTCCTCTGTGAGGTCTTAGTGTAGCATATTTCCCAGACAGTGGCAAGGCCCCCTCCCCCCGACGGCGAAACCGCCAAATACAAAACCGGCCGGTTGAATTTCCTGTGCGTGTCGCCAAGTTTTGCAACCGTTCATAAAATCGCTTGCAAAAAAGCCGCCTTACTGCTATAATCAGTCTTAACATCGCATTTCCCCGCACGCCCCGGCGGCTGGGCCCTGGCGGCCGGAGAGCCGCCGCAGCCGAACGGTGTCTGTTTGACGCGATCGGACTCATTTGATTCAGGAAGGAAGGACAGCATGGCGGAATGCAAGTTTAACAAGGTCCTGGTGGCAAACCGGGGCGAGATCGCCATCCGCGTGTTCCGGGCCTGCTACGATCTGGGCCTGCACACGGTGGCCATGTACTCCAACGAGGATACCTTTTCCCTCTTCCGCACCAAGGCGGACGAGGCCTATCTCATCGGTGAGAACAAGTCCCCCCTGGGGGCCTATCTGGACATCCCCTCCATCATCGATCTGGCCCGCCGCCGCAACGTGGACGCCATCCACCCCGGCTACGGCTTTTTGAGCGAGAACGCCGACTTCGCCCGGGCCTGCGAGGAGGCGGGCATCACCTTCATCGGCCCCTCCTCCACAATTCTGGCCCAGATGGGCGACAAGCTGACCGCCAAGGCCATTGCCCACGCCTGCGGCGTGCCCACCATCCCCGGTTCCGACCGTCCCCTGAAGGACGGGGAGGAGGCCCTTGCAAAGGCCGTCGAATACGGCTTCCCCATCATCCTCAAGGCGGCCGGCGGCGGCGGCGGCCGGGGGATGCGCCGTTGCGACACACCGGAGGAGGTCATTCCCGCCTTTGACCTGGTGAAGAGCGAGGCCAAAAAGGCCTTCGGCAACGAGGACATCTTCATCGAGAAGTACCTGGTGGAGCCCAAGCACATTGAGGTGCAGATTCTGGGCGACAAGCACGGCAATGTGGTTCACCTGTTCGAGCGGGACTGCTCCCTCCAGCGCCGCTACCAGAAGGTGGTGGAGTTCGCCCCCGCCTTCAGCGTGCCCGAGGCCACCCGGCAGAAGCTTTATGAGGACGCGGTAAAGGTGGCCCGCCACGTGGGCTACGTCTCCGCCGGCACGGTGGAGTTCCTGGTGGACAAGAGCGGGAACCACTACTTTATCGAGATGAATCCCCGCATCCAGGTGGAGCACACCGTCACCGAGATGGTCACCGGCGTAGACCTGGTACGGGCCCAGATCCTCATCGCCGAGGGCCACCCCCTGTCCACCCCGGAGATCGGCATCCCCAGCCAGGACGCGGTGCACATGAACGGCTACGCCCTCCAGTGCCGGGTGACCACCGAGGATCCGGCCAACAACTTCGCCCCCGACACCGGCAGGATCACCGCCTACCGCTCCGGCGGCGGCTTCGGCGTCCGTCTGGACGGCGGCAACGCCTTCACCGGCGCGGAGATCTCCCCCTACTACGACTCCCTGCTGGTCAAGGTCACCTCCTGGGACAACACCTTCGAGGGGGTGTGCCGCAAGGCCATGCGGGCCATCAGCGAGGAGCATGTCCGCGGCGTCAAGACCAACATCCCCTTCGTCACCAACATTCTGGCCCACCCCACCTTCCGGGCCGGGGCGTGCCACACCAAGTTCATTGACGAGACTCCCGAGCTCTTCGACATCGACGTGGGCCGCGACCGTGCCACCAAGCTGCTCAAGTACATCGCCCAGATACAGGTGGATAACCCCTCCGCTGAGCGGGCCCAGTTCGACATTCCCCGCTTCCCGCCCTACGAGCACACCCCGCCCAAGTGCACCGGCCTCAAGCAGCTTTTGGATGAGAAGGGGCCAGAGGCGGTGCGGGACTGGGTGCTGGGACAGAAGAAGCTGCTCATCACCGACACCACCATGCGGGACGCCCACCAGTCCCTCCTCTCCACCCGGGTGCGCACCCGCGACATGCTCAAGGCCGCCGAGGGCACGGCAGAGATCCTCAACGACTGCTTCTCCCTGGAGATGTGGGGCGGCGCCACCTTCGACGTGGCCTACCGCTTCCTCCACGAGTCCCCTTGGGAGCGGCTGCGCCTGCTGCGGGAGAAGATCCCCAACATCCCCTTCCAGATGCTCCTGCGGGGGGCCAACGCCGTAGGCTATACCAACTACCCCGACAACCTCATCCGGGCCTTTATCCGGGAGTCAGCCCGGAGCGGCATCGACGTATTCCGTATCTTCGACTCCCTGAACTGGATTCCCGGCATGGAGATAGCCATAGACGAGGTGCTCCAGCAGGGCAAGCTGTGCGAGGCCACCCTGTGCTACACCGGTGACATTCTCGACCCCAAGCGGGATAAATATACCCTCAAATACTACGTGGACATGGCCAAGGAGCTGGAGAAGCGGGGCGCCCATCTGCTGTGCATCAAGGACATGTCCGGCCTCCTCAAGCCCTACGCGGCCAAGAAGCTGGTCACTGCCCTGAAAAACGAGGTGGGCCTGCCCATCCACCTGCACACCCACGACACCTCGGGCAACCAGGTGGCCGCCTATCTGATGGCCGCCGAGGCAGGGGTGGATATTGTGGACTGCGCCATCGACTCCATGTCCTCCACCACCAGCCAGCCCTCCCTGAACGCGGTGGTCACCGCCCTCCAGGGCCAGGAGCGGGACACCGGACTCGACCCCGAAAAGCTCCAGACCCTCTCCGACTACTGGGCCGACGTGCGCCTGCGCTACAGCCAGTTTGAGGCGGGCATCAAGAACCCCTCCACCGATATCTACCGCTACGAGATGCCTGGCGGCCAGTACACCAACCTCAAGAGCCAGGTGGAGAGCCTGGGCCTGGGCCACCAATTCGAGGACGTCAAGGAGATGTACGTCAAGGTCAACCACATGCTGGGCGACATTGTGAAGGTGACGCCCTCCTCCAAGATGGTGGGTGATCTGGCCATCTTCATGGTGCAGAACGAGCTGACCCCCGAGAACATTGTGGAGCGTGGAGAGGCTCTCACCTTCCCCGACAGCGTGGTGAGCTACTTCAAGGGCATGATGGGCCAGCCCGCCTGGGGCTTCCCCGAGGACTTGCAGAAGGTGGTGCTCAAGGGTGAGGAGCCCATCACCTGCCGCCCCGGTGAGCTGCTGGAGCCCGTCGACTTCGCCGCCGCCCGGCGGGAGGTGGAGAAGTTCTACCCCGGCGCGTCGGAGCAGAACATCATCTCCTGGTGCCTCTACCCCAAGGTGGTGGAGGAGTTCTTCCGCCACCGGCAGGAGTACGGCTACATCATGCGCATGGGCAGCCATGTGTTCTTCAACGGCATGGCCCTGGGCGAGACCAACAAGATCAACATCGAGGACGGCAAGACCCTGGTCATCAAATACCTGGGGCTGGGCGATCTCAACGAGGACGGCACCCGCAACGTCCACTTCGAGCTCAACGGCATGCGCCGCGAGGTGGCGGTGCCCGACAAGAACGCCGAGGCACAGGTGAAGCACGTTACGCTGGCCGATCCCTCCGACAAGAGCCAGGCGGGGGCCTCCATCCCCGGCATGGTGTCCAAGATCTGCGTCAAGCTCGGAGACGCGGTGGAGGAGAACCAGGTGCTGGCCGTCATTGAGGCCATGAAGATGGAGACGAACGTGGTGGCCCGCATGGCAGGCACCGTGGAGCAGGTGCTGATCAAAGAGGGCGGCTCCGTCAAGGCCGGCGAGCTGCTCATCACCATAAAGTAAGCGCAGGGGGCCGGTCTGACGACCGGCCCCTTTTCCACCGCCTGCAACCGCTTTTTCAAGGAGGCCCAAACCATGGAAACCATTCTCCACCTGCTCCCCCTCACCGGCGCACAGAAGGCGGCCTTTCAGGCCGCCGCGCCGGAGTCTGAGCATCTCTTTCTCCCCACCAATGACCGCGGGGGAGCCAGCAGCATCCCCCAGGAGTGGCGGGAGCGCACCACCATTCTGCTTGGCTATGTCCCCCCCGATCAGCTCAAGACCTTTCCCAACCTGAAATGGGTGCAGAGCTGGAACGCGGGGGTGGACCCCTACCTGGCCCCCGGCGTCCTACCCGGGGGCGTGCGCCTCACCTCCGCCGTGGGAGCCTACGGCCCAGCCGTGTCTGAACACATGCTGGCCATGCTCCTGGCCATCTATAAGCGCCTGCCCGCCTACCGGGACCAGCAGAGGGCCCATATCTGGGCGGATCTTGGACCCGTTGGCTCCCTGGCGGGCAAAACCGTGCTGGTGGGCGGTGCCGGCGATATCGGCCGCCACTTTGCCCGGCTGGTCCGCGCCCTGGGGGCACAGCGGGTTATTGGGCTGCGCCGGAGCGCGGGCTGCCCGGCAGAGGGCTTTGACGAGATTTACGGTCTGGGTGCGCTGGATGGCCTTCTCCCCCAGGCCGATGTGGTGGCCCTGGCCCTCCCCCACACCCCTGAGACTGCGGGCCTGATGAGCAAGACCCGGCTGCTGGCCATGAGGCCCGGCGCGGTACTGCTCAACGCGGGCCGTGGGAGCGCCGTGGACTGCACCGCCCTGGCGGAGGTGCTGTGCTCCGGCCGCCTGCTGGGCGCGGGACTGGACGTTACCGATCCGGAACCTCTGCCCCCGGGACACCCCCTCTGGGAGGCCCCCAGCCTCCTCCTCACCCCCCACACCGCCGGGGGCTATAACCACATGGAGGCCACGCTGGAGCGCATCAAGGCTATTTTCCTGGACAACCTGCGGCGCTATGTGGAGGGCCGCACGCTCCGCAATCAAGTGCGCTGACCCCCCTTGACATACCTCGGCGATCTAGGTAAAATACACCTAGATCGCCGAGGTATTTTGCGTATAAGGAGGCTTCCCATGAAAAAGGCGGACAAGAACCTGCTCTCCGGCTCCACCACCCTTCTGGTACTCTCCCTGCTCTCCTCCGGGGACAAATATGGCTATGAGATGATCGCCGAGCTGGAGGCGCGGAGCGACCACACCTTTACGCTCAAGGAGGGCACCCTCTACCCCATCCTCCACACACTGGAGAAGGACGGAGCGGTGAAGTCCTACGAAAAAGAGGCCCCCACGGGCCGGATGCGGAAATACTACCGCATCACCCGCAAGGGCCTGCGCCTGCTGGACGAAAAGAAGGAGGAGTGGGTGGAATTTACCCATACCGTCAACGCCATTCTGGCCGGAACCAGTCCGGCCCTGGCATGAGCGCCCCGGCGGCGGCCCCCCACCGCACCATCAGCCAGTTCTGCGACCACGTATGCATGTACGTCCGCTTCCGGCCGGACCACGAGGCCATCACGGCGGAGCTCACCGCTCACCTGGAGGATCACAAGGCCGCCATTCTGGAGACCCGCCCGGACATGCCGCTGCGGGAGGCGGAGCGCCGGGCGGTGGAGGCCATGGGGAATCCGGAAGAGCTGGGCCGCTGGCTGGACTCCATCCACAATCCCCTCTTGGGGTGGCTCCAGATCTGGTTCGTGCGGGCAGTGGTGCTGGCGGGCGTACTGATGCTGCTCTTTTCCGTGCCCCGGCTGGGAACCGTCGCGGTCAATCTGCTGGCCCCGCCCACGTACAACAGTCTGGGTGGACTGGGCAGTGCCCTGGAGCGGTCCGCCCCGGAAGAAATCGTGGTGGACTTCCGGCCGGAGGGTTCCTGGACGTGGGAGGGCTACACCTTCTCCATTCACCGGGCGGTGGTGTTGGACTTGGGAGATGAGCAGGCCCTCTACTACCTGCTGAAGGTCACCCACCCCAACCCATGGAACCGGGAGCCGGCGCTCCGGGACTGGCTGTGGGCGGAGGACGACCTAGGCAATTTCTATCCCTCCTATCGTCAGGGCAGGCTGCTGATAGAACAAGGATACTCCACTATGGACTTTGGTGAGTCCTCTGGGAACCCCTCGGCCTCCTACCCCTTTGCCAGCTACTACGACTTGTGGGTCTCCGGCATCGACCCTTCGGCCACTGAGATCACCCTCCGCTTTGACCGCTGGGGGGAGAATGTGCTGTGGCTCACCGTTCCCCTGGAAGGAGGCGAAGCAGATGGCTAGGCGCCCCATGACCCCCGCCCGGCGAAAGCGCCGGACGATCCGGATGGCCATCGCCCTGCCCATCCTCCTGGCGGTGCTGGTCCTGGTTCTGGACTACCCCATTCTCACCGCCGGGCAGGCCCTCCGGGCCACCCAGAAGCGGTACTTCTTCGGCCCAGGGGAAGTGCTCACCTCCATCGACTTTTCACGCGGCTACAATAAGTTCAAAATCGGTCAGTCCGACCGCTACTACATCCTGCGGTGGGGGGACTGGTATGCCTGGTGCAGTGTGAATCACTACGGCCTCTTCTGGCAAAGCGGCGCTTTGGATGCCGTGGAGAACGACCCGTCTCTGCCCCTGGTACCCCTGGTGGTTAGCGACTGGGCAGAAGGCGCGGTGCTGGTGGTGTGCAACGACCCGGACATCGCCCGGGTGGAAATCGAGTTCCCCGTATTTACTTACAGCGGCAGCGATCTCCTGGCCACCGCTGTCCAGGATCAGCACACAGCGGACTGCTTCCTGATCCGCTGGGATCTGGAAGAGGCAGTCTGGCTGTACCCGGAGGATCTGCGCGTCCGTGGCTATGCCGCGGATGGTACTCTGATCTACCAGTCCCCCCTGCCCGAGAGCTGGGCGGAGGACTACAGCATCCCCGACCCTGACAACTGGCGCTTCCGCTACGAGGCTTTATACCCCGGGGAGGTTGGATCATGAGCCGCGGCACCATCGACGATTTCTGCACCCAGGTGTGCCGCTGTGTCCGCTTCTGGCCGGACCATAAGGCCATCACGGCGGAGCTCACCGCCCATCTGGAGGATCACGCCGCCGCCCTGGAGGCGCGGGGTCTGTCTCCCGAGGAGGCTGCCGCCCAGGCCGTGACCGCCATGGGTGAGCCGGAGGAACTAGGCCGCCAGCTCGACCGCGCTCACCCGCCTCTGCTGTGCCTCTCTGTGGCGGCCACCAACATAATATTGGTCTTTCTTCTGGTCGTCTGCATCCTTGCCCTAGCCCTCTGGTCGCTGGATTCCGCAAAAACCGTTCTTGCCCGGCGTGCTGCCCCTGAGGATACCCGGGCGCACTACCAGGAGCGATACGAATACCCGCTGGCTATAGACGAGTGGGCAGAGGTGGACGGCCTGTGGCTCCACTTCCACACCATCGGTGTCATGAGCTCGGCCGGGCAACCGTTCGCCTATGAGATCTACCTAACTTGCGACCCGGCCGACGGCTGGTTGCCTGATAACGGCAGCCCCCGCCTGGAGATGCACTTTGTGGAAAACGTGCCGGGCAATGTGTTCTACCGCTTTGTCGCCGATACTGGCTGGGAGTGCATCCCCGCCACCTCCCTTCACTCCGGAGTCAACCGTTGGATCATCCTGCCCCAGCTTCCCCCCGAAGATGCGGAGCACTTGTGGCTCGAGGGGAACGTGTTCGGCCACACCTTCCGGGTAGAAATTCCACTTCTGAAGGAGGGTGTACAGTCGTGAAACGCCCGCTCTCCCGCCTGCGGCTCACGCCCAGGGGCCGCCTGCGCCGCAATGTGGTGCTCCTGCTGCTGCTCCCCCTGGCCCTGCTGCTCGTCCTCCGCCCCTGCTTCACCCACCAGGCGGCCCTGGAGCGGCTCCAGAGCCGCTTCCACTTCGGCCCGGTGGACGCCGCCCAGTGGTACCCGGAGGAGGCGATCTACGCCCTCCGCTATGACCGCTGGTACGCCGTCTGCTCCCTGGAGCGCCAGCCCTTTTTCCTCGGGCACACCTGGCGGCCCGATGCCAGGGGACTGATCGCCGCCCCGGTGGAGGACGCCCCCCTCTCCGTCTGCGGCATCCATTATGATCTCTTTTTTGGCCTCTGCTCCGACCCGGCCATTGAGTCCGTCCGCATCACCTGCACCGGCGATGGGGGGACCCATACGGCGGAGGTCTCTCCCGACAGCGGCGGGCTGTTTCTCTGGTGTGCCCCGGAGCGGCTTCCAACTTACACGCTCTACACCGCTCAGGCCCTGGACGGCCAGGGGCAGGTGCTCTATACGGTGGAGCGTACCATGGTTGACGAACACGATATCATCTGACCTCAATTCGACGGCATATTCTTCCAGTATATGGTATGCTATACCCAAAGGAGGATATGCCATGAGACAGCTCATTCCTGCACTCCTGCTCCTCACCCTGCTGCTCCCTGCGGCGGCAGCGGCCCAGTCCCCGGTCACCCGTGTCCAGTTTGTGGCCGCCCTGTGGACCTGCTCGGGTGCTGTCCCCTACGATGCCAACGGCCCTTTCTCCGATGTGAATCCCAACTCCCCCGGTGCCACGGCTGTAGCCTGGGCCTATGATCTTGGGATCGTGCGGGGCACCGGCGGCACACTTTTTGTCCCTGACCGCCCCATCACCCGCGAGGAGGCCGCCGTCCTGCTCCGCCGCTACGCCGTCCACCTGGGGCGGGACACCTTTCTGCCCAGCGGAGTGGCCGCCTGTAACGACTTTGAGGGGATCTCTCCCTGGGCGGACGACTCCCTCTACTGGGCCGCCGGCATCGGCCTGCTGGCGTGGGGCGCGGACGGCAGGCCGGAGCCCCAGGGCACCCTCTCCCCGGAGGAGCTGGAGCAGGCCCTCGCCCGTTTTTTTGACCGCCCTGTCCCGGCTATTCCCTATCTTCTGGAGCACTGGTGAGCTCCCTTTTAAGCAAAAAATGCCTGGAACCATATGGTTCCAGGCAGCACTTCCGATTCGCTCATATAGTTCCGATTTTATCCTGTTTATGTGGCTTGAAATCAATATTTCTTCGGAAATAGTTTGATACAGTATTATACACTCAGATCCTTGTAAGGGAAAAAATAAGGGAAAACAAAAAACGTCCCCGAGGTCATCTGGCCTCGGGGACGTTGATATTCACAAGCGCTTGCCTATTTACTTTTCTTCATTCTGGTCGCCGCCCAGCTTGTCCCCTGCTCCGTCCACGGTGGACTCCAGCGCGGCGATGGCCTTGCGGAGCCAGGCAGGTACGGGAGCGCCGAGGGCACCGATGTTCTCCACAATGCTCCCCAGCTCGGTCATGATGTACCACACCAGCACCAACACCGAGACAAATACCTCATACTGGAAGGGCAGCTCCAGTGCCGGAATGTTGGCGAGGATCAAACCAATTACTCCGTCCAGGATAGCGGCTACCAGGACGGCCACCACGGCCCCCAGCTTGTGCCACAGGCCGTCCCTTGCCACCTTGGACGACCACTCCCCGGCCCGGAGGGCGGCGGCGGTGCCGGTGCCGTAGTCGAGCGCCATACAGAGCAGCCAGGCAAGCACCAGCCAGCCAAACCAGCCCCACAGGGCCGTCAGACCGCCCAGCACGGCGGCGACCGCCGCCTTGAATCCGTTGATATGCTCCATATCAATCGTCCTCCCTTACATAATCCGCCGTTTTCCCGATCAGGGCCTCCACAGTATCCTTGGAGTAGTTCCCGGCTTTCCAGTAGTCGGGCTGGTCGATAATGCCGACATTAGCCAGCGTGTCCACGTCGGCGTCCAACTTGGACACATTCTCCGTCTCTCCCCGGCAGAGCGCCAGGAACGCCTCCCAGGCCCCGGTGGTGGCCCGGATGGTCTTTGGGCAGTCCTTGCCGTTCCAGTGGTTGTGCTGGACGACATGCTCAATGCCAATCCCGTGCTCCTCCATGAGCAGGCGCACCAGGGCGGCGGCGTTGGCCTGGGCCGCCTGAAAATCGCCTCCGGCGTTGACGCAGATCTCGATGCCGATGCTGGTGGTGTTGCCCGGCCCGGCCTTGCCGTCCCCGGCATGGTACGCTGTCTCGTAGTCGGGCAGGTGCTGGACAATGGCGTGGTCGTCCACGGTGTAGTGCCAGCTCACCAGATCATCCTCCCCGGCGGCGCTGTCCAGGTAGGCCCCGTGGGCCGCGGCGTCGGCGCCCTTGGCCGCGTTGCCGGTCTCGTGGATGGTGATGTACTTGCAGGGATTGCTGCCTCCGGGCCGATTATCCGCCCCTGGGGCGATAAGGTGCGTCTGGATGGCGAGGCCCGTGTCCGTGACCCGCTGGGGGCCCTCCACGGCCTCCAGATAGGCCAGGGACACCCAGCCCTTGGTCGTCCTGCCCCAGCCGTCCCGGACCTCCAGTACGTCCACCACCGTGCCCATGGGGTACGCCCCCGCCTTGCCGTAACTGGTGCCGGGGCCGCTGCGGATGTTGACGCCGATGGAGGGCGTCACGGTATACTTGCTCATAGGCTTGTCCTCCTGTTCCGGCGGCGTCTCAGTACCGCCCTGCTTGAGATACACGCAAATCCAGTTGTGCACCTTGCGGCTGGCGGTGATGCGCTCGCCGCCAAAGTCACACTGGCTGGAGCCGCCCCCATCCAGCATGACGGCGGAGGCCCAGCCCAGCCCGGCCAGCTCGTCCCGCAACTCCTCCGGCGTGGTCACGTCTCCGGTTCCGTCGCCAGAGCAGTAGAGGGCCAGACTGCCACCACGCAGGCCGATAGCACTGCGCCCCCGCTTGCCTCCCTGGGCCGAGCCATAGGAGGGCTTATCCACTGGCTTGCCGGAGGCAATGATGGCGGTCACCGCAATAAAGTTATCCGCTCCCCCGTACTCGGAGGTCATGTGGATGTCGGGGCCCTTATCCCAGGCGTAGCCCATCGCCCTCCAGGGCGTGCCGGAGCGCATTACCCCGCCCACCTTGAGCAGCGGGCAGGCCGAGCCGTCTGGGTTCCACATGCCGCCATTGAGCACGTAATGGGCCTTTGTTTCAGCCTTGACCTGAGAGAGCGTCTTGCGGCAGTTGGTGACTCTCAGCTCAATCCGCTCCACGGACGAGAGCGGGACATATGTAATGATCTTACTCATTTGATTCACATCCTTTTATCCAGCGATCCCGCTGTTGATTACTGTTCCGGGGCCAGTAGCCCGGCCAGCTTCTGGTACTCCTCCGGGGTGAGCCGGTCGGCGGCCAGGTAGACATCCATCTTCTCCTGGAGGCCATCGGTTCGGTTCTTCTGGATGAGCAGCTTGCAGAGGTTATATACGGTTGTCATGCTATCTCCTTTCTCATGTGGCAACGGTGGCGGTGGTGGTGAGTTCCAGCATGCACAGCCGCTCCTCATGGTCGGCCAGCATGTCCAGGGTGACGTCCTCCTCAGAGGGCGGCTGGGGTTCCGGCTCCGGCCCGGGAGGCCGCTCAGTGGGAGTAATGCCCACCAGTTTACCCTCCTCAATTTTGAGGTCGCACCAGCCGTAGGTCGCCCACACGGCAACCTCCAGGTGGGCGGGCACCTCTATGTAGCCGGGGAGCCAGCAGCCCCACCGATAGCTCTGGCTCTGGAGGTCATGCCTACCGTCTCGGTGGGCTGCGATTTCGATAATTGTCATGCCAAGCTCCTTATCCAAATGCAATATATGTATAAATCCTACCTGGGTTGTCAAATATTGTTGGATTCAATTGACTTTTGTATTGCATACTCCAGCTCAAATCAGTCACGGTGATCGTTACATCCACGTTAAGCAATTTAATAGGGTTGCTCATACCATCTATCCATACAAATCCATAACCGTTACCCTCTAGGCTTGGCATGGTATCTCCTTGCGTATAGATTAGACATTTAGGCCGAAATGGAAGACTTATGGTTACCGTGGCCAATGATCCATCTCCGGGGGATGTCCCTGTGCGTTTACCTACCACGCTTTTGGGGGAACCAATTGTTTCCGCTACGCTTTTCCCATCCGGCATAAATACCGCTTCAGCCAAGGTCTGCGGCATGACATCGCACTCCTTGCCCTGTAGCCGTTCCACGCGGTATGGGTTGTCCGGCATTGAGGTAGGCGTTTTGGTGTAGGATAACTCTCTGTTTTCATTTGCCCCGGCATTATTGCTAATTTGTACCCACGCCTTTACAGTGAAATGCCCTTCTGCCGTACTCGGAAACCTGGATACCGGGATAGTCACACTATCGCCAGACTTCAAGGTCAGTTCTCTCTGGTAATCGCTGTAGGTGTTCTCAAAAACCTCTGTAATGTAAATGGTGTCACGGGGAACGTCGCTCAATACTGTATACGTTATTGCCCCCTTGATTTCCCCAATATTGCCTTCCGGCATGGATATTCTTAATGTAGTTGACGGGAGGATTTTCACGGTCTTGGATAATATGGGGTCGCCATATACGCCAGAAATGCTTGCGGACACGCGGTACTGCACACTTGTCCACTCAGCCTGCGCTCTGTCGTTATAGACCAGGGCGACTCCCGCGTAAACCTGCGTCCAGCCTCCGGAATCCACCCTGCGCTCCAGTTTGTAGTTTTCCGCGCTGTCTGCGGACTCCCAAGTAATATCAATTGTCTGACCGACCATAGCCGCATCTGGCACATCTATACTGCTAATCTCAGGTTTTGCGGATTGATAGATATAATAATATCCATCCTTTACTCCGTTTTTAGGATATTCCGCCTCGTTGCTGCTGGTTACAGTTTGGATTAACTCCCCGTATGTTTCCTCTGCGCCATATCTTCTAAATGAGCCTTCACTATGATAAAGTTTTGAATCATCGGTAACCATCCATCTACCACCGTCGCTCGCGTTATACATGATATATTTACCATGGTCGATGAGATATTCGTCTTGGCTTGACGGCATGCGATCCAAGTACCTTGAATCCTCAAGTGTGGACAAAGTGGTAGTTGGGTAAAATTTGCCTTGATTATCAAGTGTATAACCAGAACAAAGTATAACCGGAAAACTTATATACCACTTGTCACTAGTTACAGTTTCCCTTGCTACGTACTTTATATAATACTTATTCCAGACATAAAGCATGTTAGTGCCCACCTCCTGCATAGTCCGCCAGAATCAGGCCATAGAGCGTATTTGCCTTCCGGGAGACCGGAGGCACCGCCTCCTCTACCTCATAAAATCCTCCTATGTCAGGGAGCTGCTCACCTGGCACCTTGCCATCGGGCCCCAGCGTCGCCAGTCCCGAAAATGCCTCTCCGATCTCTTTAGCGGCCGTCTGCGCGGCGTTGACCTGCTCCATGAGGTAGTTGTAGCCGTGCTGCTCGCTCAAGCCCACCTCTGCCCCGGTGGGGGCCACGGTCTGTCCGCCGGTCCAGTCCTCCGGCAAGTCCGCCGGAAGCGGAGTTTTGATCGGATTTTCAGCCATTGCTTACCACTCCTTCCGCTACAGGGATAATGTGCTTCAAGACCACATTCGTGGTAACAGGGATATACACGGTAGAGGACGTGAGGATATTCCCCTCTGCATCCAGCAGTTCCAGGGCGGTGATCTCTGTGGCCTGGGACGGCATGATGGTATAGGTGACGGTCAGCTCCGACCCCTCCACGGTCTTGGTCAGTCCGGTAATCGCAACTGTTCCGTTGACCCGGGCGGAGGCCACATCGCCGCTGACGAAGTTCGCCACACCGGCCAAGAGGGCCTGCTGGATGGATGGCGTCTCAGGCATCTTAATCACTCCCTCCGGGCCGTCGGTTGCGAAGGGCAGCCGCCCCAGCTCCCACGCCCCCAGCTTGTAGTTATAAATTCTCTGCGCGGACGAAATTGTCTCGGAGAGCAGCAGCCCCGTCCGCACAAACGGGGCGTTGACCCACACGATATGCGCCGGTTTGATACGGTTGATGGTGAAAGCCAGCTCAGTGGCGTAGTTCTGGTTTTGGGCCGCGCTTTCGATATAAAGTGTGTAGTTTGGGTAGTCTACCGTGACCTTCCATTCACCCGGCCCGATCAGCTCGTCCAGCTTTTGATAGAGGAATCCCAGGGTATAGGGTGGACGGGTAGAAATGCGGTTGAGCACGCGGGTCCTTCGGAATGCCAGGCTTTCCACCTGTGGGTTTGGTACAATTCGGAATACCTGCTCCCACATGCCAACCGCCCTCTCGTCCATCGTCTGGAAAAAGAAATTGTCAGCCACACCCACGATTTCCTCCGCCAGGGCCTCAAACTGCTGCTGTTCGGTCAAGCAGATCTGCTGATAGTCCAGCACCTCCCGGTACCACGGGGGCAACAGGGACAGCAGGCTGGTATCCAGCTCAATTGGATTCATTCAGCGTCACCGTCCCTATCACGGGCACCTGCTGGGTTTCGCCCGTCTCCGTCAAGAGGAGATCTGCCGTACCGCCGTTGAGCTGCACGTTGGTGGCGTTGACCACGCCGGCCACCCCCACGATAGCGGCGGTAACCCTGGCCACGTACACATCGGCAGCGTAGGACACGTTGTTGGCGGACACGTTGGTGTCCCACCCCTGCCGCACGCTGCGCAGATATGTCTCAATGGCCTGCTCCACCGGTTCCTGCACCTGTCCGATGGCATATCCGGCGGCCAGCAGGAGGGTGGCGGAGACATTCACCGCCAACTCTGTCGGGGCCACCGCCGTCACCTTTGCCCCGATAGGGGCCAAGCCCAGCCCCAGCCCCTGGTTGGGGGGCGGGTCGATGGCATTCTGCACCTTCTCCACCAGTGTGGATGAGGCAGGCAGGAAATCCGCCCCCAGAACGGACAGCTTCACAGTGCCACCGCCGCTCCAGGTGGGGTATACCTGCACCCCGCCCACGCCGTCAATGGCGAGGACGTTCTGGCGGTAGTCGGCAATATTGCCGCCAAAGGGACGGTTATTGAGCGCCTCAATCAGCCGTTCCCGAAATGCGCTGTCGGTCTCTGTGTCGTCACCAGGCACCAGGATATCCGTAATCTGTGCACTGGTCAGCCCCGGGATGGCGGTAATCGGCAGGATGGGCCCGGTGTACTCGTTTCCGATGGCGCCGGGGGTCTCCGCGGCCAGCTGGTACTGGTTCCCCGTATCGGTTGCCGCCGTTACGGTAAAGTTGATTGAGCCCGCTCCGTTGATGGTGGAGAACCGGGCTCCAATGGGCACAGAGGTATTGAACACGCCCAGGCGTACCGCGGCGGAGGCCGGATATCGGGTCAGGCCGCCAATCACAGCCAGCATATCCAGGGAATCCCCCACTGCTGTCTGCACGAAGGCCGCCCGCTGTACCTGATCCAGGCTGAGATAGAACCCCGCCAGGGTGTAGGCCGCCGGAGAGATGGCCGTCGGGATGGGGGCCGTGTCCCGCTTGTCATAAGTATCGGGCACCCGGTCCAGCATCTCCTGACGGAGGCTCGCATAGGTCTCTTGAGTAAAGTCAATCAAGTGATATCCACCTCCACGCTGGTCTGCATCTCTCCATATACTGTGTTCACGGTGAGGGAGGCCCTCAACATATCCCCTTCCACGGCATACGTAAAGCCGGAGATCCCCCGCACCCGGTCGTCCATTTTCAGCGCCTCGGTGATACGCCGCTGAAGTTCCGAGGCCACATACCCCGGGTCCTGCCCGATGAGCCCACCCCACTGCATCCCGGAGTAGGGGGAATACATCTGCCAGCGGAACCGCTCCACATTGAGAATGACCTCCACAGCCTGCCGGACAGAATACCAGCCGTCACATTCCCCCTGGATGCGGTTGGTTTCCTTGTTGATATACCACGTCCTGGATGGCTGGGAGACGAAGGACACCCCGGCGGACAGGTCGATAGCGGATGTAGGCAAAGTCGGCATCAGGCTTCCTCCTCAAAAATCCGGGACAGGACGATGAACTTCTGCCCGTGCTGTACCCGCAGCAGGAGCACTCTGTCCCCCTCCTCCAGCCTGCGGTTCAGGATAATAAAACCGTCCTTGACAGGCAGCTTCTTCCCGTCCTCCCAGCACACAATGTCCTCCCCCTGCAGGGTGGCGTCCGCCCCCTCAGAAACCAGAGCGTATTCCCCCAGGTAGGAGCCGTCCAGTCCCGTGGTGGTGGTGCCCGCCGAGTTGGCATGGGTGTGGGAGAGGGTCTGAATCCGGTGCCTGTGGGCCAGCACCGGGATTTTCTTCTCAATCACCGGCTCAGTGAGGCAGAGCTGCCTCCGTCTCAGGGGAGATGTGGCAGGGTTAATGGTGATCTCCAGCGGTTCTTCTCTGGTCACCGTGCCCACCCGCAGGTCTGTTGGCTGCCCGGCGGCGGTGTTCTCCTGCATCATCTGGTACAGAACATCTTTCAGATCCACGCACTCACCTCTTACACATGTTCCAGCCCCAGGGTCTCAAACTCCATTGTGTGGTCGTCATTTGCCCAGGTGTGGGTCACCTTCTCCAGAAGGACGTATTGGTCGAGATTGATATCCCCAAGACCCTGCACCTTCATGAGCACCATCTGTCCCGCCCGCAGGCCGGGCACCCCCAGGGAGGATACCTTCAGCGTCCGCATCCGGCGGTTATAGCACGACAAGGTGGCTCGGGCCTGGGCCTGTACCTGCGCGTCATTCATGGTACCATCCACCGTCTGGTAGAGCTGGAGCATGCCCCACTGTCCCATTGTGGCGCTGTCCTCAGCTACGAACACATCCGCCCTGCCGGTCTCCTCGTTGGGCCGGGCCAGTTTGACGTGGTTGTAGGTCTGCTCGTCGATGTCGGTCTTGTAGGTGTAGTCGGTCAGCAGGGACATGTCGCCGATGACCACGTTGGAGACCATATCCCGGGGCTGCCGGAGGGCCAGTCCGTTTCCATCATCGAACAGTACATAGATGTTCCCGGTGTTGAGCAGGGTCTGTTGGATGGCCTCCCCCAGGATATCCAGGCAGCTCTCGTCCTCCTTATAGAAGTCCGGGATAGCGTACCCCGTATCCGCTACCTGCCCCACGTCAATCTGGAGGTCGGCGGCGATCTGCCGGAGCATATCCCCGGCGGTCTGCGCCTCAAAGTTATAGGATGCGTTGGCCTTCAGATAGCGGATGCGGTCGTAGCATGTGACCTGAATCTCCCCCCAGCGGTCCTTGCTCTTGGTGAATACCCAGCCGTAGAACTGGAGCTGGCCGTCCACCGAGAACCGGACGATATCGCCCTCGGCAAAGCTCAGATCCCCGGCTTTCAGTACATTGAATTTCAGTGTGCCCGGCGAACCGGTGCGTTCCGTGCTCCAGGTAACCTCCGGCACGGAGTTGGATATCTCCCACATCTTCCCGACGGACTTGTTGGCAATAATCAGCTCTGTCTTCACGTATCGCTCACCACCTGGAGGGCGTTTTTGTCTATCCAGCCCAGGGGATTCCCGGCCTCGTCTGTGATGTGGACGCTGGCGGGGCGGGTGGCATCTACAATCCGGGACACCAATACCCTCCGTCCGGAGGCCGTGCCGTGGGGCTCATCCCCGTAGCTGGTGTAAAAATAGGAGCCGTTGGCAATGCACGCCGCACCAGCATAAAGCTGTCCTTGCGGGATTGTGCGGGAGGGTTCCGCTGTGACTTCCACCGGCATCCCCGCGGGCTGCCGGCCGCTCTGTGCAGAAAGAGACTGCGGGGTATAATCCCGATACTCGGTCAGAGTCAGATCGTAGTAAAAATCGCCGGTCTCCCCTCCGCGCTCCTCGGTGTTGAACTGGGTGATCAGCACTTCAAAGCCGGTGTCGCCAGTCATGAATGGCTCCCCGTTCTCATAGTACCGCACAGGGGTGTAGATGATGGGCGTCTTGTCGTTCATGGCGCTCTCAAAGAACTGGATGTAATACTCAGGCGGGTGGAAGGCGCCCCATTGATTGCTTCCAGAGAACTCCCGCCCGGGGAAAAAGGAGGAAATGGTTACCTCCCGCAGCTTGGGTATGCGGGGGATCATGATGGGGCCGATGCCCAGCACGTTGTATTCGCTGTTGTCGTTGTCCCGGGCCACGGGCAACTTTTCCGGGTTCACCGGCAGGCGGATGACCGTACCGTCCCGCGTGAAAAACAATCCGAAGTTATTGACGGACATACCGGCCTCCTCTTTTCTTATCCGCTTGCGGGCCGCGCCGTGCTGCGCGTGGAGCCGGAGGCGGTCTGCTCGATCAGAATGTCCCGGATGGCATTGGCGAGGCTCTGGCGGTCGGCGGCGGTCCGCCCGGTGTTGGCTCCGTTGACCGTGATCACCGGAGTCTGCGCCGTCAGGTTGACGTTGTTCACATACCGCCGCTCCGCCACATCCACCAGGGATTTGATGTCCTCGTCGCTCATCTTGACCGACTTCTCGATGCCCTTCACGCTCTTCCCAATGCCGCCAAGTTGGCCGGACAGCTCGTCGTACGGCGTGCTTGATGGAAGCGCCTGATTTTCCTGACCAGTAGCCTGAGCCGCTCTTTTCACCTGAATTTCGGCCTGTCTGGCGGCATGGTTGGCATCGCGGTCGGCCCACATTTGGGCCAGCTTATCGGCCCTATCCTGGGTTCTCTGTTCCACCTCCTGGCGGGCCTCCTCCAAAGCTGCGTTGCGGTTAGCCTTTGCCGCCTCATTCTCCGCAGAGGCTGTAGCGGCGAAGGTGGTCTTTTGAATAGCCTCGATGGATACGCCTGGAATCAGGTTCAGCTTGTCTATAAACCAGTTGATAATGTCGATGGCTCCGTTCACCATTCCTTGAAGTACTGTGAGAACACCCACCTTCATGTCACCTAAAAAATTTTGAATGCTTACGGCCACTGTCTGGATTTTGAGTCCCATCTGGTCAAACAAATCCATGACGAAGTATACGCCTGTGAAAAAACCAGCCTTTACGGTATCCCAGGCATAGAGCACTGAATCTACCACAGTAAGCCACGCAATCTCTAATCCTCCCATAGACTGAACCCATTGATAAATCGCCGCAACTACCAGGCCAATAATAAGTACGATGTAAGTAAGGGGGTTGGTGAGCAATGTGGTAAAAAAAGCCTTTGCTGCACCATTCGCAATCCAGGTGGCAGCCGCCTGAATCCCAAGACCGGCCGCAAAGGCGACTGCACCGGCGGCCAGGCCGGCCAAAATCGGAGCGAGCTCTTCCAAGTGGTTTGCCAACCAGGAGATTGCATCCAGCACCGGGTCAAGGGCTTGAATGGCGACGTTCTGGAACATCGTCCACACCTGCGCCCAGGTCATGGGCATCTGCTCAAACTGGGCGTTGGTCTCCTCCGCCGCCCCAAGCATAGCGTTCTTGACCACCTCCGCGGTGACCTTTCCCTCGCTGGCCAGCTCCCGCATCTCCCCGGTGGTGACGCCCATATACTCCGCGATGGTCTGGGCAATCATGGGGGTCTGCTCCAGCACCGAATTGAGCTCCTCGCCCCGCAGGGTGCCGGAGGCCAGGCCCTGGGTAAGCTGCACCAGCGCGGCCTGGGCAGACGCACCGGAGGCCCCGGAGATAGCCATCTGCTTTTGAATCTGCTCGGCGAAAGCCACCAGCTCGTCCGTTCCTGTAAATGCGTTCCCGGCTACCGTGCCGAGCTGGGAAACAAAGTCCGCCATATCGGCGTAGGCTCCACGGCTGCGCATGGCCGCCTGATAAATCTCTTCCTGGGCTGCGGCCGCCGCCTCGGCGCTGCCGGTCATGAGCCGCAACCGGGCGTTGATGCTGGTGAGCTGATCGGAGGTGTTTACCAGCCATTTCACGGTCTGGATACCAGCAAATGCGCCGACCAGATTGCGGATACTGCGCGTCATAGAATCAGTCGCGGAAGCTGTTGCCCTCTGTTGCTGCTCTTGAAGCCGGAGCGCAGCAGATTCCGCCCTTGCACTCGCGGCGGCCGCGTTCATGGCTGCCGTTTGCGCTCTAGCGGCGGCCTGTACACGACGAGAAGCATCCTGCATCTCTTTTGTCGTTGTGTTCGCCTGCTGCATCTTCTGGATGTACTTAGAAATTGTACCTGAAAACTGGTCTACCAGCGTCAGGGTCTCTCGAATTGCGGCCATGCTCTCACCTCCGATTCGCCCGGTCTTGGTCTTCCTTCTGGTCTCTCATGCTTTTCAGGGCGAACTCGGTCACCAGCCGTTTCTCCCTGGACGGGAGGGCGTCATACCGGGACGGGGCCCAGCCGAGGTTCACGAAGCAGTAATATGCCACCAGCATCTCCGTGTCCCAGCCGGCCCCGTCCATCAGTTTTTTACCTCATCCTCCTGCTCCGCAAAGCCGGACAGCTTCGTAATCTCCTTGACCAGCCGGGCATACTCGCCGGACAGCAGCAATTTACCGGGCACCAGCAGCGGGTCCAGGACGCCGCACCCGTCGCACAGCTCCTTGCTGGAAAAGTCGGGTTCCACCGTGGCGGCCACCACCATGCGGCGGGTGAAATCCACACTGTCCAACTGCTCGATTGTCTGTCCGCCCTCCTTCCGGCGGCGGGTGGCCTGCCGGGTGATGGCGTCGTTCTCCTCCTGGGTCAGCGCCCGGATCTTGAAGGGCACGGGCTGGCCACTTTCGTCCTGAAAGCGGTTGGAGATGACAACCTCCTTCTCCTCCGAGGTAGTGACGGGATGCAGAAATGCGGAAAGCTTACTCATATCGGTTCCTCCTTAATTACCCAGTTGGGCCGGATCGTTGAACGCCTGGAGCCGTGCCACGCGGGTGTAGGCGAAGTTGAAGTCATAGTTCAGCATGGTCTCCTCACTGTTCAGAACGGAGAGGGGCACGGTGCCGGTCAGGTGGCATCCGTAATAGGCCATAACCTGGGAGCCCAGTGTCGCCGAAGCGGAATCGGAGTTGGTAATCTGAATATCAAACTCCGGCATGACGCCGGTCTGGATGTACTGGAGCACCATGTCCGTCCACAGGTTGGTGCCGTAGTAGATGTTGCCGGTACCCGTCAGCTTGGCCCCGTTGGGCTTGTCCTGGATGGTGCGGGTGCCAATGACCCGCATATCGCTGCTCTGGATTTCCGCATTGGTGGTGATGTTCCGCATACCGGCCACCACATAGTTCCGGCCCTCTTTGGTAACCACCACGGAGCCCTCCGCGCCGGTGACGGTGTCTTTTGCCAGCAGATAAGCCATATTCACACCTCCCTCAATTCACGGTGATGGTGACGTAGATCTTCTCCACGCTGTCCACCGGCTGGATCGCCAGGTTGACCACAATGGCGTCAATGGCCTCGCCGGGCTCTACGGTCACGTCCTCGGCCTCAAAGTTCTGAATGCCGTTATTGGCCTGGATGTCCAGCAGATACCCCACGATGGCGCTCTTGAACATCATGCGGCCCTGCTCGTTGTTGTTGACCACGCCGATGTAGCCATCGGAGAACTGCTGATAGATGTCGTTGGCGATGGTGTTCAGCAGCCGGATCACCCGGTTCTTGTGGTAGGGCCCGGTGATATCGGTGGTATAGGTCACCAGAGAGTTGATATCCTGCTCCACCTTCACCACCCCGTCGTCGGCAAAGAGGACAAACTGGCCGGCAGTCAGGGCGTCGATGTACCCGGAGTTGGTCAGCTTGGGGGACACGTCCACCGCGTTGGGATAGGCGGCGTAGGTCAGGGACTCGTTATACTGGGCCCCAGCCAGGGCCCCGCCGGCCCACCAGGTCACCTGCTGGGGGGTGAGTGCGGTGCCATCACTGAGCACAACGCCGCTCATGATGTTGACCACAAAGCGGTCGTCCGGGTTGGTGAGCCCCGCGGCCACCAGTTGGGTATAAGCCCCCTCCTCCGCCGCCAGGCGCTTCACAAAGGCCACCATCGCGTCCTGCACGGTGGTGTCGGTGCCGTCGTAAATGAGCACGTCGAACTTGTAGGGTTCGATGGCCGCCAGGAAGTCGGTGTAATCGGCGGATGCGGGAGAACCATCGGCGCCGCCGGAGAGCGCCTTTCCCACCGTGGCGGCCAGGGCTCCGGTACCACTCCAGGCCACCCAGTCGTTGGCGGATAGCTCCTCCACCGTCTTTGCGGTCTGCTGGTCCACAATCTCCCCGCCCACCACCGTGGACACGGCGAAAGCATCCTCCAGGTCAGTCAGCTCGGTAATGACGATGGAGATATCGTTGCCCCGAACCCCGGGATACTTTGCGGTGGCCGTCAGGGGCGAAACCTCTGCGCTTGCCTGCTTCTGCCCGGTGGCCCCCAGGCGGTAGAGCAGCAGCTTATTGGGGGCCGCCGTCCGGTTGGTGCCCTTGAAGATCTCGTTGAGGAACCGGTTCTTGGGATTGGTGATGTCATACCCGGTGTAGGGGGTCATATTGGCCCCGGCCTCGATCTCCTGCACCGTCTCCACCGGGCCCCAGCTCATGGCCTCCGCGATGGCTACCACGCCCCGGTCGCTGACCGTGAGCTCCAGCCCCCGGTCCGAGGTAAACCGGATGTATACGCCGGGCCGAATCTTGTTCTGGTTCGTCCAGGTGCCTCCTGCCATGTCAATCACGCTCCTTGTCTTTGAAGAATGCCTTGACCGCCCTCTCGGCCTCGGCGATGGTGTACTCACTCTTGCGCAGGACTGCCCCGAGGAAGTCCTGCTGGTACTTGGCAAAGCGGGGGGCCCTCAAAAGAACCTCGCGCTTGAATTTTTTGGCGCTCAATTTTTGACCTCCTCGTCGTAGTCCATCGTCTGCATCTTGACATACTCCTCCGGGATGCTCACCCGCTCCAGAAGCTCGAAGCGATAGTGCAGGGCGTCCAGATCTACGCGCCATTCCCGTTCATGGGCCCGCAGCAGGACGGTTCCCGCCGTCTCCCCGTCGGAGTAGGGGAAGGTCTCCATCAGCAGATCCAGGGTCTCCCCTGCCCGCTGGTACCTCTGCTGCAAATCCGGGCGGTTGTAGTCCTCCAGATAGGTGAGGTCAAGCCCCATCCTCCGCCGCCAGAACCCGCCCGTTTCCAGGGTCAGGTAGTTGTAGCGGGTCTGGAGGAACATGCAAGGGGTACGGCTGCCCTGCTGGTTGGGGTCTTCGTAGAAGGCCACACTTGGGAAGCAGGGGGCCAGGTAGTCCGCCAAGGATTTGGCGATGGTGGTTACAGTCAGGTTCATCCCATCAGCTCCTCCAATCCCTTCAGCTCCTCCCGCAGTACCCGGCGGTACTCCTCCACCGCCTTGTCTACCATGAACAGGCCGGGGACATAGGCCGTCCGGGTACCTACCACGATACCGCCCGTTCCGTCTGGGTTAAATTCCAGCAGCCCGGAGCCCGGATTGATGACCAGCCCAGGCACAAAGTGGCGGTCCATCCGGTGCCCGTCGTTGACAAAGGAGGCGTACTGCTTGTCGTTGTTGAGCTCCGACACATAGCTGTCCCCCTGCCGTACCGGTCTGGGACGGCTGTCGGTCACCCAGTGCTGCTTCATCTCTCCGGTGCGGGTGTTGGTTCCGCGCAGACTGTTGACGGTGGGCGGCGTCTCCTCCACTGCCTTTTCCACGGCCCGTAGGGCAGCATTCATTCCGGCCCGCGCCAGAATACCCGGAATTTGCGTCTTAGCCTGTCTGAGCTGCCTTATGCGCTCCTCCAGGTTCATCTTCCACACCGCCTTTCACCCGCTCCTGCTGGAGCAGACGGATTTCCTGGTGGGCCAGTCCCGGCATGATAGCCCCGAAGGGCTCAAAAAAGTGGTTGGGGCCGGAGGCAAAGGCGCGTATGTCCGGGATGCTCTTGCCGAGAACCGCCCCCCGGTGAATGATGAGCTCGTCACCGGCCTGGATGTCCACTTCGTTGTCACACTGGAGCCAGTCCTTTTGGTCTGCTGATGCCGCGGCCTGGCTCATGCGGACCTCCGGCGCTTCCACCTGATAGAGGCGGCAAGGGATATTCCGGTACAGCTCTCTCCGCTCGTGGCGTGTCAAGCTCCCATCCTGTACCGGAACCACCCGCCAGATGTCCACGGTATCGGTGTACCAGTCGCGGAAATTCATAAGACATAACTCCCTCCCATGCCCACCAGCCTGGCCTTTGTGGCCAGAAGCTGCCCGTATTGGGTGGCGTTCAGGTCGCCCCAGTCCTCCGTCGCTTTCGTGAGGGCGTCTGTGTCATAAGTGACGCTGTCCTGCCCCAGCTTGGCCGAGGCCACCACCCCCACCAGCGCCCCGGTGGCCGCGGCCTGCCCGGGCGTCTCGCTGGAGGGCGCGTAGGTTTTCAGGTAGAGCGTGGCATAGTGGGCCGTATACAGCCCTGCGGCGTACCGCCAGCCGTCCAGCCACTTGTCCGGCTGGATGGCAGCATTGGCCTGCCGGATGAACTCATCCAGCATGGTCCTGGGCAGCAAGCTCTCCCCCAACCCGGTAAAGAACTGCGGGAAATCCTCCTGGAATTGCTCTGCCGTGTAATTCCCCGCGCTGTTGCCAAGGTTGGCCGCCGCGGCCCGCACACCGTAAAATTGCGGCTGGCCCCAGTAGAACATGGCTCCCGCCTCCTATTCCTCGGTGGTCTCCGCGCCCCGTCGGGTCTTTACCTTTTTCTCCGCCGCTTTCTGTCCCTCCCTGTCGGAAGTGCCGGAGGGCACAACTTTTCCATCTCTGACAAGGGCCCGGAAATAGTCCGTCTCAGCCGCCCAGCCGGGCACAGTCTCCATCATGCCAGCCCGCAGCCGGACGGAAGCAGAGCCGTCCGGGGCGGGAATGACAATGTTCCGTTTGCTCAGCACAAACATGCGCGCCCTCCTCAGATGCCGTCCACGTACAGGATAGAGGTGGGGTAGAAGATCTGCACCTCGGAGAGGTTGGCCATGTAGGCGGTGTCGTAGCACACATTGGCCACGTTAGGGGCGGACATAATGCGGCTCATGGGCACCAGCTCGTCCATCTTGACGAAGCGCTCGTGGTTCACATAGACCACCATCCGGTCCTTGTCCCCGGTACCCGCGCCCTTGCACCACCGGGTGGCCCCGATGAAGAGGGAGCCGCCGTTCTTGGCCGCCGCGTTGTTCTTCAGCAGGAAGTCATAGATGGTCTCGGTGGCCAGGTCGGTAACCATAGTGGTGAGGATGTAGTTGTACTGCTCATAGGGAATGAGGATGTGGTTGGGCACAGCAGTCTCGTCGTACTCGTTTGCGGCCCACACAGAGGTAATGGCGTCGTTCACGTCCTTGAGGATTTCCTGGGGGGTCTTGGTGGCCCAGGCGGCGGTGCCCTTTGCGCCGTTGACGGCGGTGGTCTCGGTGGCGTCTGGGTTGTTGACCAAGCCGGTGGTCCCGTAGTCCCCGATACCCACATAACCATTGGCGTCCATGTGCTTGTCGTAGGCCATTCTCACGCCGTCCTGGAGCAGGTTGTCCAGGCTGCGGCCGATGTAGTTGGCCCGCTGCATATCCTGGAACATCACCCGCAGGGCGGCGGCGAACACGTGGGCCTTGTATACCCCCTTGTCCACACTGGCCTGCACCACGGGAATGCCGTTGGCGCCGCCGGCCGTCACGGGGCTGTTGACCGCGCCGCCGGTGATACCATAGGCCACGCTCATGGCGGACACGTAGTCCACCCAGCCGCCGCCGGTCTGGATTACGATGTCCCTGGGATAGGTAAAGCTGGTCAGTGGCTTGCGGATCAGGGGGTCGCGCTTCTCCAGCTCACTCACTAGAAAGGCGCCCCCAGAGGCGATGCCGTCGGCGTCCATGACGGGCACGCCGCCCACGGGGGCGGGACCGGCCGCCTTGGGGGTAAACACCCCCGCATTGTAGGTTCCTACATTCTGAAAGCTCATTCTATGTCCCTCCTATCAGGCGTTGTTCATGGTCAGGATACGCAGCTCCGCGACACCGTTGGCATCGGCGGGCCCTGCCCACTGGCAATTGGTGAGCTGCACCACCTTGCCGCTGTCGTCCTCTGCCTCAAAGCCTCCCACAGCGGCGGTGGAAAAGCTGCCGTTAGCGGTGATGCGGACATAGACCGCGCCGCCCAGAGCGGGAGTGCCACGCTGGCACTTCACATTGATGGCCCCGCGCTGGAAGACGCTCACCGGCTCGCCAGGGGCATACTGGCCCTGACTCTGGTCTAGATAGGTGAGCGCGCTCTTGATCTCAGCTCCGGCCACGCCCACAAACTGGGCCGCGGTTGCGGCTGCTCCCATGGGGACTACCTCTGCTCCGTCGTATTTCAGCGGCGTGCCGAAGGGAATGGGCGCGCCGCCTCCGGCGGGGCGCGTGTTTACAATCATGTCAGGCTGCCGGGCGTAACAGCCCGCAAACCCGTGGGGCATTTCCTTGCCGATCACCTGGGGGTTGAGTCCCATAATATTCACTCCTTACGATGTAGCCAGCATCCCCGCGGTGCGGAGCGCGGCCAATAGGTTGTTGAAATCCTGCTGCGTGGGGGCTGCGCTCAGGTCCGCAATGGCGGCCATCTGCTTCACGCCTCCGAGGGTGGCTGCGGCGGCAGCGGGCAGTGTATACGACGGCCCGGCCGGCCCCTGGTCACCCTTTGGCCCTTTGGGGCCTTCCGGTCCTGCGGGCCCCTGCGGCCCAGTTTCCCCTTGCGGTCCCGGTTCCCCCTGTGGGCCGGGGTCCCCTTTGGGGCCCTGAGGCCCCGCAGTGCCCTGCGCTGCGGGCACTGGCCCCACATAGGCAATGCGCAGCTCGGCCACGCCATTCCCGTCCGCCGGGCCGCCCCACTGGGCGTTGACCAGCGCCACAGTGTTTTCCCCGTCCGCCTCCGCCTCGAAGTCGCCCGGCTGATAGCCTCCGCTGGCAGTTACCCGGACATAGACTGTTCCATCCACCGCCGGAGCGCCCTTCCGGCACCTTACGTTGATGCACCCTCGCTGGAATACGGAGACTGGTTCTCCCGGGCCGTACCGCCCCTCATTCTGGCTGTAAAACTCGGACGCGGACTTGACCTCCCGGCCGGCCACGCCGATGAACTGGTTTCCAGTGTTTCCAGCCCCCATGGGGATCACCTCGCCCTTCTGCCCCCGTACCAGGGGCATCCCGAAGGGTATGTCCTCCGCTCCGCCCAAAGTGGCGGTGGTGACGATCATATCCGGCTGTCTGGCATAGCTGCCGGAAAAGCCATGGGACATATCCCGGCCAATGGTCTGAGGACGAAGGGGCATCATTCCCCCTCCTTCCCCGCCTTGTGGGGATTACGGGCTGCATAGGCGGCCTGCGCCTCGGCGCAGGCAGTCTCATAGCTGGTGCGCCTGGCCGTGTCGGCGGCCTTCTGTGCGCTGTCCCGGGCGGCCTGAACAATCCCGCTCATCACATCGGGACCCTGGATGGTGGAGAGCAGCGCATCCACCACGCGGGCGCGCTCGGCCCGGTTCTGGATGGCCGCCACAGCGGGGCGCACCTTCTTGAGCAGGGCCACAGCCGCATCCCGTGTACCGGGCTCCATCAACTGGTCCGCCATTTCTTCGGCGGGGATAGTGACCGCCTTCTCCTTCGCCACCGTCTCCTCTCCGGCCAGCTTCTCAATCAGGTCGTCCAGGTCCTCTTCATCGTGGAGGGGGCGCTCTCCCCGGCCTCCCCGGGCCTTCGCCTCCAGCATCTCCAGAATGCGGTCCAGCTTGCTCCCGATGTCGTCGCCCTTGGGGGCGCGCTCCACCATCTCGTCAGAAGCCTGGGCTGCATCACCAGCGGGTTCCGCCTCCGGCGCCTTTGCGGCGGGATCGGCGTCCAGCGCAGTGGCGACCGTACTCACATCGCGGGTCAACTGCTCCAGCTCCTCCGGTGCAGCGTCATTTGCCGCCAGGCCGAAGAACCGGTAGAGCGCCTCTTTGGTCTCTTTTTTCATTCGTTTCAGTCCTTTCTCCGCCTTTCCGGCGGCGTGGTCTTTTATTGCAACACTGTGGCCCGCCCTGCCTCTCGGCACAACCGCCACGTGATTGCCCACCAGGTTTGTCTGCCGGTATCCGTCCAGGTATGGTTCAAACCTGCAATAATAGCCGCAGGAGACCTCCCTCAGCACGCCGCTTTCCACGTCGGAAGCCAGTCCGGGGTCCTTGATAATCAGGTCGGCCACGGTGTTGTCCCCATCCCGGCGCACATGCTCCAGGTGCCCCTTGGAGTAGGAAGCCTGGTTCTCCGCAGCCAGCATCTCCGCCGGGTGCCCCCTGGTGATGTCCTTTCCCTCCAGGCTGGCCAGCGCCGCCGGAGAGAACACGTCCTCCTCCAGGCGGTAGACGGTCACTGGCCGCTCCGGTTCTCCTTCCAGCCCCAGTTCTCCCGCCGTATACATCTGCGTGCCGGTCCGGTTGATCGGCACATCGTAGCAGATCAGGTATCCCTCCGGCGTCTTGACCAGGTGCTCCGAGATATGGGAGCCATAGTACGCAACCGCCATCAGTCCACCCCCGGCACCATTGCGGCATAGTCCGCGTCCCGGCCGGTCTGCCGGGAGATCAGGGAGGAAATCAGCGCCACATGGTCGGTCTCGTCCTTGTTGATCTCCAGCAGCACCCCCAGATCCTCCCGCGGTGCCAGGGCCATACAGGCCAGATACAGCCGCGTGGCCTCGATCTCCTCGGCCAGTGCCCTTTGCAGCAGTTCCAGATAGGTCATGCCGTCACCTCACTTTGCAAATAAAAAAGGAGCCGGCAGGATTTCTCCTGTCAGCTCCATTCAGCTCTTCCCGCCCACCATTCAGGGCGTGGGAACAATATTCAGTTTCTTGCGGGATACCGTCTGCACCTTGATGGTTCCATCCTTGTCCAGCAGCAACTCCACCCGCAGTCCACGCTTGAGCGCGGCCTCAATGGCCCGTATCACTTGCTCTGTCATTTTCCTTCACTCCAAAATTCCCTGTTCCCTTAGCTGCCGCATGGATTCCCGGTACTTCCTATCCATCTCCTGTTCGGTCGCTTTCCGCTCAATCTCATCATCTGTGATACCATAAACCGTCGCCCAATCTTCGGGAGAATCCCCAATATCGGCATCATAGGCTCCCGGCTCATAGACCTCCACAATTGTGGCGATCCGGCCATCCTTAAGTAAAACAGATTCATATTGCTGATATTTTGCCATTTATATCTTCTCCATATGAGCTGTTACAAAGTGGGTTGTTCCATCCGGTCTGACATTCCAGGCAAGCAGTACATTCGCAGGGCTTCCTTTACGTCCATACAGGACAACCAACTGTTCATAACGCCTTCCATGAACATCCTCCCGTTTGAGTACAGAGGGATACCTTGTTGCTGCATCCAGAATTTCTTCCCGCATCTTTTCCCAGTTGTCTTTATTATAGCCTAAGCGGGACGAAAATGCATCCCCCTTTGGATACCCGTCTCTGCTTTCCGGGTTAAAAAAATACCCTGTAAATTTGGCGTCTGCGGCGCTGGCTTTGTCTGCTCCGGGAAGTGCCCGCTCTGGATGCTCTAAAAGCTCGGCCCTCCTGCGGTAATCCAATCGCCACAGACGGTACCGCTCTCCGTCCTCCCGCTTCTGATGCAGGAAGGTCTCAAATCTCCCGGGCACCCGGTCCCCCAGCGTCACCCGGTAGCGCTCCCACTGGCGGTAATCCGCCAGCCATTGGGCCCGGGCCCGCTCTTTTTTGCGGTAAGCCGCAATCTGGCTCTCCGACCGCGGGTCTCGGCTGAACGGGTTCTTGCGGGGGTTGGAGAAATCCTTTATTTTTTGGATCTCCTCATCTGTCCGGCCCGCCGCCGTCCAGGGCAGCAGCACATGGAGGCAGTTGGGGTGTATGTTCAGCCAGGTGTTTGCCAGTGTGTCCGGCCCTGCCGGGTCTACCTTCCCGAACGCCGCCGCCAGGGGCGGGAAGTCCGGGTCTGTGCCGCTGCGGGAGTACACCCGGCCCTCATAGGGTGCGCACAGGGCGCAGGTAGTGCCGTGGCTGGATATCATGTATAGGTCGTGCTCCGGGTCCGCGGTGAGCACCGCCAGCACCTCCGCCTGCCGGGAGGTGGTTCGGGAGACCATCGTGCAGTAGGTATGCAGGCTCCAGTCCCGGCCCGCCTTGTCGGTAAAGGCCCGGACGCCCTCCCGCCGGAGCGCCTGCACAAAGGCGGGCACCGAGGCGTTCACGCCGCGTCCTGCGGCCTGCTGCGCCGCCACCTGTTCCAGCCCTACCCGGCGGTATACGTCCGGCTCCACGCGGCCAAACAGGGCGGATTGCAGGGTAGCCATCACAGTCATGGAGGCGTCGGTTATCTCCCCCATCAAGTTTGCCGCCAGCCGGTCCACAATGGCGTGCTGCTCACCCGTGAGCACGGCCGCGTTGGCGTAGCCTGCGGCGTGCTTGGCCGCCGTCTCCGGCACCTCCAGGGCCTTCCGGGCCTCTGGCACCCGGACATAGAACTGCTTTTCAATCATCTTTGGGACGTATTCCCAGCAGTCTGATTCCATCTGCCGGAGGATGGCCTGCACCCGCTCCAGGGCGGCCACAGCGTGGTAATCCACCAGACCCTGGGAGCGAAGCCGCCCAATCTCGTTGATGATGGCGGTCTCCGCTCTTAGATAGATGGAGACTAGCTTTTCTAGCTCCTTTTCATTGGGGGTGCGGTTCAGTGACGGCATTTATTCCTCCACAATTTCGAACAATTCCGGCGGATAGAGATACCCGCTTGGGATGTCCTCATAAGGATTCTCTTCGCTGTCCTCGTCTACAATTCTGTACCATCCGTTCTCTACCGCTGTCACATCATATACCTTTCCATGCATGAGCATAAGCGGGTCGCTCTCGCCAAGAAACCTGACTTTCATTCCCATTTCACCACTTTTACGCTATACATCTCTCCATTTGCCTCGAACCAATGGAGAACAGCTCCCTTTTGGGCCCCAGCATTAAGCACAACTCCGTGCCCTTGTGCCTTCCTCCACTGTGACGCTGGGATTCCTGTTTTGCCCTCCAAAAAATGAGCTACACTTATTGGCTTCTGTCCAGGCCCGCCCGCAAAGATGTACGCATCTGTAATTTTACTGCCCGGCGCCAGCTTATACCGTTCCATAGAGCCGTCCTGTCCCATTGCTGTTACAGTTTGGTTTCTTCCAACGGTTCTGTCCAGGAGGGGAATCTTACCACTTTTGATTCCCTCAGTCAACATTTTTCCTTCGGAAAAACGGCCGTTTTTCTCTCTCGGCTGACCAGGATAATCCATCACTGCCGCGTCCTGTGCAATTGACTCAAAAGGGGCAGATACCTCTCCTCCATACCCCATCCCAGCCAGCGGGTCGCGCAGGGCGGTCACATCCTGGTAGGTTTTCCCGGCGTTGGCCGCGATCTCCTCTTCGGAAATACTGTCAAACATCCCGGTCTCGTCCGCCAGTTTCTTGAGCTCCTTCTGGGCCGTGTCCACGTTGAGCAGCCCCGCCTGATAGCCGGATACGATGGCTTCGCTTTTGGTCTTGGCGATCTCGGCCACCTCCTTCGCCGTGGGCGTCCACAGGGGCGGGAAAGTGATGTCCAGCCCGTCGGGTACCGCCCCCCAGGCTGACATGGCCAGGACCGGCAGCAGCTTTTCCAGAATGGGCCGAAGCTTGGCCTCCCGCAGCGTGTCCACGTAGTCATAGTAGTTCCGAAGGTCGCTCTCCCCGGTGGCGTTCATCCCCGCCGGGGAGCGTCCGAACAGCTTGGTCACCGGAATCCGGGACGCGCCGGACAGGTCGAGGCACATGGAGTCGTAGACCTCCTGGAGCCCGGTGAAGGTGTACTGGGTATTCTTAATCTGGTCGCCCCGGTTGACCAACTGCATGCCGAAATTGGACTTCATCACGCTTTGGGCCTGCATCACGTTCCAGAACCGCCTCTGCTGCTCCCCGGACGTAACGGAAAAGAGCTGGTCCAGGTTCTGCACCTCCATGGTGTCCACGTTGGCCCGGAAGGTGAGCGCGGCCATGTTGGCGGCCACGTTGTCATGCTTAACCACATCATTGTATAGGGCCTCCACCTCGGACTCTCCCCAGTACAGCTCCGCCACCCGCTCCAGGAAGGGCAGGTCGCGGCCGGTGAACCGCACCAGCCTTGAGTGGTGCACCTTCGCCACCGTGTTCCCCCTGGCGTCGGTGATGGAGTAATAGGCGGGCACCGGCTCTCCGCCCTCGAATACCAGCTCCATACCGGGTACCACGCCCTGCCAGCGGTCGAGTATGTAAAGCCCTTGGAAGGTACCGGGGTAAATGCTCTCCAGCTCCAGTGGCTGGCCCAGCATCCCCTCCTGTCCGCGGATCATGATAAGTCCGGCGGCGCCTCCGTACAGCCTGCCCCACCGCAGTCCCTCGTTGACCCGCTCCCGGAGCGCCGTCACGCGCTGAACGCGATCCAGTTCCTTCAGGTGCTCCGGCCCCACCGCTCCGGCGGGAGCGAACCACTTCTTTGTCATGTCGTCCGGGATGATGCCCACCACGTTCTGTACTACCCAGTTGTCCCGGTAGAGGGAGTTGAGCAGGGCGTAGTTGTCCGTCATCCGGGTCAGCGGATACTCTGTGGCCTCCAGCGGCGACTGGGAGCCATAGCCCAGCCGGAACAGCGGGTTGGAAAATGCGTCTTGTACGCTCACCGCCTCGGTATTTGGTTGTGCGCCCCTGGGGCGGCTTTTATTGCGTCTGGACACTTACTCGAACCTCCAGTCCGGCAGTGAATTGATGTAATAGCGCAGGGCGTCCGGCCCGTGGTCCCGCTCCTTCAGGGGCTTCTCATCCCCCCGCTGGCCCGCCTTCTCGTCCCACAAATAGGTGCCCAGTTCGTCCAGCAGGCCGGCACAGGCTTCACTGACCAGAATTTTTCTGCGGTGAAACAGGCTTCCGGTCTTGCGTATGCCGTCCAGCACCTCATTTTCCGCAGGGATGACATACACCCCCCGCCGCCTCAGTTCCTCGATAAACGAGGCCGCCGAGGGATCTACGATCACCGCGCACCATTCCCTGCCCAGAAAGTCCAGAAGGTCGTCGGCATACTCCTGGTCGGTCTTCTGCCGGCGCTCCTTCCGGCTGTCCCAGCGGTACTCCCTGTCCACCCGGATCACTCCATCGTGGTCATAGATGTCCAGAAACACCGTAGGGTTGGCGGTACCGTAGTCACAGGCCACGGTTCTCTGGGAAACCCATTCCAGATCCACCGGGCGTTCCTGCGTCCGGTAGACATTCTCTGTCTGGTCAAACATGTCGTAGATAAGCCCCTCCGACATGACCCACAGGCCCAGAATGTACCGCTGGTAGAACACCCCGGCATAATACATGCTCCGGTATCTGGCCCGGGTGGCCTCGTCCAGCGCCGGGTTGTCCTCCATGGTGAAGTGCAGATGGAGGGCCTTGTGCTCCTCCGCCTTTAGAATCCACTCCTGCCGGAACCAGTGCTGCGGCCCCTCCGGGTTGCAGTTGAACCATAGCTTTGCCCCTGTCACGGAGCACCGGGCCATGGCCTGTTCCACAAAAGAGCGGGGCATCAGGGCCACCTCGTCCAGCAAAACCCCCGCCAGGGTGATACCCTGAATCAGCGTGTAGGAGCTCTCGTCCTTGCCGCCGAACAGGTAGAAGCGGTTCTCCCGCACCCCACGCCGGGCCGTAATTACATGGCCGGAGCGGCTGTAGGAAATGGTGAAGTTCTGCCGCAAATACTGCACCGCCAGAAGCGGCGTCACAATGTTGCGCTCCACCGCTCCTACCGACTTCCCACAGAGTGCAAACGCGCAGCCGTTGAAACGTCCCATTGCCCACAGGAAGAAGGACAACGACATGACTGAGGTTTTTCCCGACCGCACCGCGCCGTCACAGATAAGCGCATCATAGTCCCGGTATGGGAAACGCAGAATCTCCCTCTGCTTTTCAGAGAAGCCCATTTCCCATCTCCTCCTTCAGCGACGCGGTGATCGGATCGTCGTCCATGTCCTGCATACCGCCGGCGCCCGCCGCCCCCTGCTCTCCCAACAAGTCAAACAGCACCTTTGCCGCCTTCGCGTCGCCCTTGGCCGCCTTTAGGGTCAGGCCCGCAATCACCGCCATCTGGTTATCCACATCCTCCGGTTCTACGCCGTCACGGGCCAGCTTGTTCCATGCCCGCTTGTCCGCCACCGGGAGAGAGAGGTACAGGTCTGCCGCTTCTCTCAGGCTACGCTTTCGCCGCCGTGACGCGCCGGATGCACGACCACCTTCACGCCCGAGTTCTCTCGCTTCGCTCTGGCTTCGCTGATCCATCGGTATAAGATTCTGTTCATTCGGCATGTCACCACCTCTCTGTCGTTTTTTTTGGTGCCACCGCCTACCTCGTGCAGTAAGCAGCAGCGTAGGGGCCCGATATTACCCGCCTCGGTGCCGGGCGGTAGAAAAGGAGGCGCAGAGGTATACACCTCCACGCCTCCATCCTACATCAGGTGTTTGGCTTTTGTGGTTATTCTTTTAGTCCAGTAACCCGCGTTTCTGCGCTACCAACATCAGGAATGACCGTTGCCACCGCTTCGCGGTCTCGTACCCGCATGGCACCTCTAGCGCCGCTCCCTGAAGTGTGTGGGTCTTGCGGAAAAACACCATGCCGATCACAGCAAGACGGCTTTGCCCCTCTGGCATCTGCCCCGTCTGTGCTATCGCAGATGTAACCGCCGCGGCCTCGGCTTCTGTTGTGTAGTCAGGGTACCGCCGAAGGATCTCCCGGACATAGCCCCACCACGGATATTTTGGTCTACTCATGCTGTCCTCGCTTTCTGAATCCTTGCTTTCAGCGCCTGCATCAGCGCTTCCTGTGTATCCCCCTTGTCATGCAGGGCCGCCACCACAGCCATGTCCATGCCACCCTGCACCACCAAGTGGTGCGCAATGACCGGGTGCCGCTGCCCCTGCCGGTGCAGCCGGGCGTTCGCCTGCTGGTAAAGCTCCAGGGCCCAGTTGGGATAACCGTACCACACGATGTGGTGGCCCCCGGCCTGAAGGTTCAACCCGTAACCGCAGGAGGCCGGGTGGGCCAGCAGCAAATCCACCTCACCCGCGTTCCACGCCCGCGCGTCCTCTGCCCCATGATATACCCGTACCCGCAGGCCGGAGCCCTTCAACGCCTCCGCCAGCCGGTCCCGCTCATGCTGAAACCAGTAGAACACCAGGGCGTGCTCCCCGTGAAGCTGTTCCACCACCTCCAGAAAAGCGTCCAGCTTGCAGGCATGGATCTCGACGGCCTGGCCGTCCTCGTCATAGACCGCCCCACTGCACAGCTGCAGCAGCTTTCCGTTCAGCACGGCGGCGGATTGGGCCGTGATGGTGGCCTCATCCACCCGCAGCAGCATGTCCCGCTCCAGTTTGTCATAGGCCCGCTTTGCTTTGGCGTCCAGCACAACGGGGACAATGTCCTCGGTATAGTCCGGCAAGGTCAGATAGTCCTCCGCCTTCATGCTCACGCAGATGTCGGAGATGGCCTCCCGGATACGGCGGTCGGCCCCGGCCTGCGGGCTATAAGTACGATACTGCTGGCCTGGGTGGGCCCGATCCTCCGTGAAAAACGCCTCCCGGTAGCTGGAAATGGTCTTGCCCAGCCGGGCGCCGCCGTCCATCAGATAGATCTGCGCCCACAGGTCCTCCAGGCCGTTGGGTGCCGGGGTGCCCGTCAGCTCCACCAGCCGGGCGATCCGGGGGCGCACCAGCTTCAATGCTTTGAACCGCTTGCTCTGGGCGTTCTTGAAGCTGCTGCTTTCATCCAGCACCACCATGTCGAAGGGCCAGCCGTTACGGTAGTAGTCCACCAGCCAGGGCACATTCTCACGATTGATGACCCAAATGTCCCCAGGGGTGTTCAGCGCCTGGATGCGCTTCTGCGCGCTGCCCAGCACCGGGTTGATACGCAGGTGCTTCAGATGATCCCATTGGGCGGCTTCCGCGCTCCATGTGGCCTCTGCTACTTTCTTGGGGGCCACCACCAGACACCGGGACACCGCCCAGCGGTGGAAGCGCAGCTCGTTGATGGCGGTCAAGGTGATCACAGTCTTGCCCAACCCCATCTCCAAGAAGAGCCCCAGGGCCGGGTCGGCCACCACGCGGTCAATCGCGTATTTCTGGTACTCATGCGGGATGAACTTCATTGGGCATCACCTCCTTCCAGCCGATTACAGCAGTCCTCCAGGAACCGGGCCACCCCGGTTTCGCTCTTTACCTCCCGGGCATCTGCCCCCAGCCGGCGGAGCCGGGCCAGCTGCTGGCGTTGCATCGGGCTCAACCGCCCGACCTCCGCCTTCAGCTCCACGAAGATCACTCGCCCGCCCGGGAGAACCACCACCCGGTCAGGCACGCCTACGTTGCCGGGGCTCACGAACTTATAGGCCACCCCGCCCAGGGCCTTCACCCCTCGGACAAGCCGGGCCTCAATTTCAGATTCTTTCATGTTTCACCCTCCGGAAGAGACCAAAGCCACTGATCCGTAAACGGGTGCTCTCGGCTCCAATTGTTGTCCACCGTTACGCCACAAATCCGCTTAGCCTCCCGAAGTTCACCTCTGGTATAGCCGGCGGCTTTTGCCTCAAACCGTATCTTGTTCACCTCGACCGGGCCGTTCTTCAATTCTCGGCGCAACCAGTCACAGACATCTTCTTTCACTCTTGGCATCTCCTTTGCTCCGCGCGTAACCGCACATGTGCACATATACATCATGCACCACATGGGATCACGTGTTATTTTCCCACGTTGTCCTACGTTAAAAAATATTTATAATATTAAGTGTAACTCTGCAACTTTTGCCTTGTATCCATTGCGGCACAACGCTTTGATGCGGTTACACTTCGATTTTCCGAGTGTAACTCTGTAACCAAAAAAGGTTACACTTTCAATCATCTGTTACCCCCCATCTGTAACCGTTTTTCGTTCATAGCACCGCTGTGTCCCGTAAGGTTTTCCAGCTTTCGCGGCCCCTATATTTTCCCATCCGGGAACACGCTCCAGAAGGCTGTTAATCTCCCGTGAATCTCTCTGCCGCATATCGCCCCGCTGCTTGCCCAGGGCCTCGCACCAGATTTCAGCGGCGCATACGCGCGTCCTGGGCGCTGTGGCGCCGTCGTGTTTGACCCCGCCGCCGCGCCATGCCTGCCGCTGTGGGAGATCCCACCGGCTCCATTCTGCCGGGATCTCCTGGTCGAGGAAGTCCGCAATCAGCCCTTCCCACGGATGCCGCGCGCGGTGCTCCTCCTGGATGGCCCGTGCAACGACTTCCAGATCCGGGGTAAGGTGCAGCGCTTCACCCATTCTCCAGCGTGCGACGGCCTCGGCCCACAGCTGGTCGCGCTCCCCATCCAGATCCCGGAACACATCCTTGCTCCGCGACTGCTGGTCGATATCGACTATCCAGAAGCGGCGGCCTCCAGAGGGGTCGTTCAGGCATTCCCGGCTGTTTGTGGTCCCGAAGAACACACACTGCCGCGGCCGGTCTGCGGTATATCTGCCATAGGCCGCCCGGTAGTAGTCATTGGTCTTTGAGAGAAACATCTTGACGGCATCAATCTCCGCCTTCGCCATCGCCTGCATCTCGGCCACCTCGTTTATCCATGTACCCTGAATGGTCTCCATAGAGTCCTTATCCCCGAATGTGCGCAGGCTGTCACTGAACCAGGCGCCGCCCATTTTTGCCAGGATGGTAGATTTGTGCCGGCCCTGTCCGCCGACCAGCACCAGCATGGTATCGTATTTGCATCCTGGGGCCATAACCCGCGCCACGGCGGCCACAAACGACTTCCGGGTCACGGCCCGGGTGTAGGGGGTGCCCTCCGCCCCCAGGTAGTCGATGAAAAGGGTATCCAGCCGAGGCACGCCGTCCCAGGTCAGCCCGTTCAGGTAGTCCCTGACTGGGTGGTATGCCTGGTCGCTGGCGCAGGCCGCAACAGCGTCCAGGATGTCGTTTTTTGCTATTTTCCCGAAGAAGGGCTCCAGGTATATACGCAGTTGGGCGGCGTCGTCATCGTTCCAGGTCTTGGCGATACCAGGGCGCACCCAGGGTAGCTCTCCGTCCACGTCAATACGGCCAGAGAATAGATTCAGCCGCAGCCGCCCCTTCAGCTTGGGATTACGCTCCAGTGCGGTACGAAGGTTTTTCATGGACTTGATTGGCTTCCCCTGGGCGTCCACGTCCATGACTGGAGGCCTACGCCAGCTCCCATCGTCTTCTTTGTCCGGTTCTGATACGGGGCCGAACGCCTCCTGAGCCTTCTCCCAGCGTTCATCGCTCAGCAGGCCGACCACAGCTTCATCCGCCACGGCCAGCTCGCACATAGCCCTATAGCTGGGCAACTGGTGAACCAGCGTCCCCGGCTTGGCCTCGTCGTCCAGCCCCTCAAACCTGTGCAGCCGCACCAGGTCAAAGGCGTTGACCAGCTTCCCGCCGCAGGGGTCGGTGGCATGGTGGGAGTAGAGGAACTTCCCCCCGTCGTAGAGCACTGCGCCGCCAGTGGTGGAGCCGCCGGTGAAGGTGTAGCGCCCCGGGGTGTCGGTCTCCTCGTAGACGCCGGGCAGGAACTTGTCCATCGCCGCGGGCACGTCGTACACACGGCAGAAGGCGCCCACAACGCCGTGTTTGGTCTCCGGGTCTCCCTGCTTGGCCGCCAGCCGCGCCGGCGCCGCAGCGCCCGGGCAGGCGGGCCAGGAGGCCACGTCCCGCCAGTCCACATAGGTGGCCAGCAGGCCGTCTACGGACAGCATAGGCTTGTCCGCGGGGTAATAGATGTACTGCCCGTCGGCGCACACGCTGGGCCAGTACATGAGCCGGGACGCCTCAAAGGTGGAGGGGTCGGCCAGCTCCATGCCGATCATATCGGCCATGCGCCGGGCGCAGGGCTCATACTCGTCGGCGGTGCAGGTGCGGTCCAGGGGCAGCAGCACCCGCAGGCGGGGGGCATCCGGGCGGTGCTTGCGGGTGGAGTAGATGCAGTAGCTGCACCCCAGGGCCTCCACCCGCCGCACCACGTCGTCCGTGCCGCCGGCGGGGATGCTGTCCAGGTCGAGGGTCAGCACATCCCGGCCGGTGACGGCCCCAGCCTTCCGCCGGGGGCCGTTCAGCGTGCCGGCGACATAGCCGCCCACATCCTTCAGATTGTCCTGCTGGCCCTTTGACAGGGCCAGATACTCCGCCATGGTCTCCGTGCTCTTGGCTGGCAGCCGCAGGCGGTCGTACAGCTCCGAGAGTGTCAGCGTCTGGGCCTGCCAGTTGGTGGCCCGCCGGCTGGCACCCACGGAGATGGTGATTTGTCTGTCATAAATCATGGGCTTTCGTCCTCCCGGTGCAGAGCCGGATCACTCTGCAGCATTGCTCTTGATTGAACATCCCAATGTGTGTTTTCTCTGGAGGGAGCCCCATCTGCCGGGAGAGCCAGGCATAGGCCGCCCGCCGGGTCATATGCTTGGATTTCCACAGCGGGTCAAAGGCCTGGTGCGCCATGTGCCGTGCCGTGCGGGTGGCTCGATCCGCCGGCGTCCCCAGGGGGCGGGTGCTCCCTGGGTGACAGCCGACGTAGGCCCCGCAGATCAGGCACAGGTAGATGGGGCCGTAGCTCCACCCGTAGACGACGGCGCTGTCTACCAGCATAGTAGGACAGCGGCAGCGGGGGCATTCAACACGATTCATCGTTCTGGAAATGCGCGGTTAAGTAAAGATGGTCTTCACCAATGAATGGAACCCGCACTAAATCGCCTTTATGCGCGGCGTATATGGTTCCCCAGGTATGCCCGCATTCGCCTTCGATCAGGATGAGATAGCCTCCTTGCCGAGTATGTGTATCATTTTCTGAAAGCGGTAATATCTGAATGTGCGCCATAGTGTACTGACAGATGGGACATTTCTCGTGCTCAGGTGATTCATCATCGTTTAATACGTCAAGAATCCGATCCCGGATGCCGGGATCCAGCTTAATTTCTCTTTCATCGACATTACAATATCTGCGCATATTTACGTCTCCTAATCTTTTTTGAAAAACGGGTTTACCCACCCGTCCGCGTTCAGCGGCAGTCCCTCCGCCCAGGACGGCACCTGCCGCATGATGTTGATGACCTCCTCCAGGCTGTCCCGGCCCGGCGGCGCGTCGATGACCACCTCATCATGGATGTGGAACACCACCGGATATCCGGCGGCCTCCAGCCGGTCTATGGCCTCCGCCAGACAGTCCCGGGCGGCGGCCTGGGTGATGTTCTCTGTCAAGCGTCCGCCGTAGGTCTCTATCACTTCCCACTTATGGGACTTCTGGTTTACCCCCCAGTAGCATACCGCAGGCCGTCCAAACCGGTTCACCCCCATGTGCGGGTGGGCGTAGTACAGCTTGCGGCCGTTTGGCAGCTGGATGGTGAGGAAATCGTTGTTCACGTCCATTTCATAGGCGAACACCAGCCGCCCGCCGTTGAGCTCCACCCGGCGGCCGTGTTCCACGGCCTCCCGGGCCGCGGCCTCCACGGTGTACCAGAACTGCACGATAGCGGGATTTGCATTGCGCCACCGATCTCGGATATCTATCAGCTCATCCTCTGGTGTATCTTTTGGCAGATGTCCGGCAGTGATCAATGCGGGGGCACCCCCGGCGTAGCCCAAGGCCAAAGTGGCCGCCTTACCATACTGGCGCAAGGAATACTCCGGGTTTCCCTTCTTGATCCGCTCCATCGGAACCCCGTAAAGCTGGGATGCCGTAGCCTCGTAGATCTTTCCGTGGGTGCGGAACACCTCCAGCACCCACTCCTCCCCGGCAAGCCAGGCCACTACCCGGGCCTCAATGGCCGAGAAGTCGGCGTCCACCAGGGTGCGCCCCGGGGCGGCAACGAAGGCCGTGCGGATGAGTTGGGACAGGGTGTCCGGCACGGAGCCGAACACCACCCGCAGCCCGGCAGCATCCTGGCGCTTCACCAGATCCCGGGCCAGGGGGAGCAGTGCGCCGTCTATGTAGGTGCGGGGCAGGTTCTGTGGCTGGACGATTCGCCCCGCCCACCGCCCTGTCCGGTTGGCCCCGTAGAACTGGAGCAGACCACGGACGCGGCTGTCGGCGCAGACGGCGTTGGCCAGGGCGGTATACTTCTTGTTGCTGGTCTTGCCCAGTTCCCGGCGGATCTCCAGTACCCGCCGGGCCTTATCTCCGGGCAGTTCCTTCCCCAGCAGGTCGGCCACGGTGTCCTTCCGCAGGTCGGCCACCTCCTCGCCGGTCTCCTCCTGGAGCCAGCGGGAGAGCTGCGCCACGCTGTTGGGGTTATCCAGCCCCGTAAGCGCCACCGCCTCGGCAACGTAGTCCTGCCGGGTCTGGGCATCCAACTGGAGGGCTCCGGTGACCAGCGGCATGTCCACGGCCACCCCGCGGGCGTTGATGCTCTGGTCGGTCACCCACTGGGCCTGTACGCAGTCCGGCACCGGGAAGCCGGACAGCCGGCGCTCAATCTCCATTTCCGTGACCACGTCCTGCTTGCAGTAATCCTTGAAGAGCTCCCATTTGGCCGGGTCGTGCCGGGGAAGGTTGCGGGTGCGGCCCCCGTTGCCCTTGGTGGACTTGCAGGGGACGCAAAAATAGCGGATCAATGCCTTGCCGGCCGCCAGCTTCTGCTTGTCCTGCGGGAGCCCCAAGGCCTTGCCCGTGGCGTCCAGGCCGGCGGTGTAGCCGCAGTAGAGTCCGTGGAGCATGGTGCAGCGCCACTGCGGCAGCCACTTCTCCGGCGGGTAGCTGTTGTTTTTCTCCAAGTGGAAGAACCGGCTCAGGCAATACCATTCGAAAGCGGCGTTATACGCGTGCTTGATGCAGGCCGGGTCAAACAGCCAGCGGATGACCTCCGCCGGCAGACGAGCCTCCGGCTGGGTCAGGTCGACCACCTGAACCGGGCCGCCGTCGAGACTGTACGCAAACAGGAGGATGGCAAAGACCGGGCTCTGCGCGTATCGGTAGAGCCCGGTCTTGCCGATCTCCTGGTCGCTGTACGTCTCAATGTCGATGCTGAGATGATGTACCGCGTCCATATCGCGTTAAAAAGGCAGTCCGGTGATCGGGTCGACATTGCCCCAAGCGGCCGTGCCGTAGCCGCCGGGGGTTCCCTGGGCCGCCGCCGGTGCGGCGGCCACCGGCTGGAACGCCTCCTGCGCGGTCACACGGCTTCCGAGGGGATCGCCGTCCCCGGTCTTTTGCACGCCGTTCAGGCCACAGCCGATCCCTTTCTTGCCAGCGCTGTTGTAGGCGAAGAAGTTGACGTTCACGTTGCCCCACATTCCGCTGTAGACCTGGGTGGGGTCGATGATGGGCTGCACCTGGGCGTCCACCAC
>OGEK01000503.1_pt1 | contig 41183 bp, 35 predicted proteins | sample 1570641 | NCBI WGS metagenome assembly OGEK01 (sample SAMEA2582136, study PRJEB24529) | metagenome | biome: Human gut stool | place: China | collected 2011
GCGCGACCACCTGAACAAACCCAAGGCGCCTGAGCGCCTCGATATGTGCCGGGCCAATAACCCCGCTGCCGACGATCCCGACGTTAATCATGGCTGCCCCCTGCGGCGAAATCGTCAAACGCGCGCCCGGCAACCGGAATGATGTGGCGGCGGATAAATTCGCTGCCTTCACTCGCCCCGGTATCGCCATCCTTCAGGCAGCACTCCCACTCCAGCACCGCCCAGCCGTCGTAGTCGTACTGGGTCAGCTTGCTGAAGATGCCCTTAAAATCGATTTGCCCGTCACCGGGCGAGCGAAAGCGTCCGGCGCGGTTGATCCACGGCTGGTAGCCGCCGTAGACGCCGCTGCGCCCGCTGGGGCGAAACTCGGCATCCTTCACGTGGAACGCTTTAATACGCGCATGGAAGATGTCGATAAAGGTCAGATAGTCCATCTGCTGGAGCAGCATATGGCTTGGATCGTAGAGAATGTTGCAGCGCGGATGGTTGTCCACCAGCGCAAGAAAACGCTCGAAGGTGACGCCGTCGTGCAGATCTTCCCCCGGATGCAGCTCAAAGCAGACGTCCACCCCCTGCTCGTCGAAGGTATCCAGAATCGGCCGCCAGCGGTTTGCCAGCTCCCCGAACGCTTCCTGAAAACGCTGTTCGTTATGCGGCGGCCACGGGTAGAAAAACGGCCAGGCCAGCGAGCCGGAGAAGGTGGCGTGCGCTTTCAGACCTAATCTTGCCGAGGCGACCGCCCCCTGCTTCAGCTTCTCCGTGGCCCACGCCCGACGCGCAGCATCGTTACCGCGCACGGAAGCGGGCGCAAAGTGGTCAAACGCGTCGCTGTAGGCGGGGTTCACCGCCACGAGCTGCCCTTCCAGATGGGTCGACAGTTCGCTGATAACCAGCCCGTGCGCGGCCAGCTTAGCGGCGATGTCGTCGCAGTAGGTCTGGCTCTCCGCCGCTTTCTCGACGTCAAAGATGTGCGGATGGTTGCAGGGGATCTGTACCGCCTTATAACCTTTACCTGCCGCCCATTCAGCCAGCCCGTCGAGCGAATTAAACGGCGCTTCTGCGCCAATAAACTGCGACAGAAAAATGCCGGGTCCTTTCATCGTCCTCATACCACCTCCTGAACGTTACGCCTTGTCATCGTCATACTTAAACGTGAGAAGGAAAATCAGCGCGATCGCCGCGGCCGCTACCGCCGGGATCCACCAGAATGTCACCCACGCCTGCGGCACGGTCTGCCCTGCCACCAGGCGGTTATAGAGCGCGCCGGAAATCTGCGAGCCGAGCAGCATGCCGATGCCGTAGGTGAACATCACGATCATGCTCTGGGCCTGGCCTTTCACCTTTTCGCCCGCCACGCGGTCGGTGTAGATAAAGCCGACGACAAAGAAGAAATCGTAGCAGACGCCGTGCAGCAGGATGCCGAGATACAGCAGAATGCGCCCCTCCTCGCTGACGCCCAGCGCGAACATGGCGTAACGCACAAACCACGCCAGCATGCCGATCAGCAGCATGACCTTCACGCCCAGACGGCGGAACAGCAGCGGAATAACCAGCATGAAGACGATCTCGGACATCTGCCCGAAGGACATGGCGGTGCTGACGTCGGCAATTCCCGCATCCGCCAGATACGAGGCGGTGTAGGCGTAATAGGTGCCGAGCGGGACGGAGATCAGCATCGCGCAGACGGAGAAAACGAAAAAGTGGCGGGTTTTGAGCAGCGCAAAGGCATCCGCGCAGAAAAGATCGCGCACCTTCACCGGCAGGCCTTTCGCCGGAGCAGGCGTGTGCGGCAGCGTCAGGCTGTAAAGCGCCAGCAGCACGGAGCTGGCCGCCGCCACCTGAAAGATGGTAACGCTTGCCGCCACGCCGGTGACGCCGATAAAAATGCCCGCCACGATCCAGCCGATGGTGCCGAACACGCGCACCACCGGGAAGGTTTTATCCACGTTTGCCAGGCTGTGAAACGCGATATTGTTGGTCAGCGCCAGCGTCGGCATGTAGCAGAGCGTGTAGCCAAACAGCAGGCCAATCAGCAGCGCGCCGTTCTCGGCAATCAGCGCCCCCGGCACGAACCAGAGGATCGCCGCGCCCGCCAGGTGCATCACCGCCATCACCTTCTGCGAGGCGAAGAAGCGGTCCACCAGCATGCCAAGCACGAACGGCGAGAGAATGGAGGCGATAGGCCCGGCGGAGAACGCATCGCCAATCAGCAGAGACATGTTGTGCTGGGTCATCACCAGCCCTAGCGTAACCGACCAGCTACCCCAGATAAAAAACTGCAGAAACATCATCAGCGACAGCCGCGGCACCAGCAGCCGATGCTGCGCTATCGTCTTTTCACTACTTTCAGTTGACACCATAATAAGCCTCACCCGGAAAAAGTAATCGATTACAAAATGATTCAAATGAAAAGTAATCGATTACAAAATAAAGATCCTGTGGATCGAAACAGATTTGGGAGGGGGGTCACGATAAAGATGAAGCAGTGTTTTGTAGGCCCGGTAAGCGCAGCGCCACCGGGCGTGAAGGCAGTTGCGGTCTGGTTTGGTGCGGTCTGTTGCCCTCACCCCGGCCCTCTCCCACAGGGAGAGGGAGAAAAACGGGCTACTTTTTGCGTGAGAGCTTAAACGCGATAAACAGGAACACCACCCATACCGGCAGCAGCATTGCTGAAAGTCGCATCTCATCCATGGTGCACATCAGCACCAGAATCAACGCCAGGAACGCGATACAGAGGTAGTTCCCCGCCGGGTAAAGCAGCGCTTTGAACTGCGTTTCGCGCCCCTTGCGGCGCATCGCGGCGCGGAATCGCAGGTGCGCGAGGCAGATCATGATCCAGTTCAGCAGCAGCGTAGCGACAACCAGCGCCATCAGCAGGCCGAAGGCCTCTTTCGGCAGCAGATAGTTGATCAGCACCACCAGCGAGGTAATCGCCCCGGAAAGGAACAGCGAGTTCACCGGCACGCCGCGACGGCTGACGCGGGTGAGGAATTTCGGCGCGTTACCCTGCACGGAGAGACCAAACAGCATGCGGCTGTTGGAGTAAACGCCGCTGTTATAGACCGACAGCGACGCCACCAGAATGACGAAGTTCAGCGCAGAAGCCACCACGTTGCTGTTGAGATCGTGGAAAATCATCACGAACGGGCTGCTGTCTGACTTCACTTCCACCCACGGGTAGAGCGCCAGCAGCACCACCAGCGAGCCGATATAGAACAGCAGGATACGGTACACCACCTGGTTAACCGCTTTCGGAATGCTTTTATGCGGGTCGCGCGCTTCCGCGGCGGTGATGCCAATCAGCTCCAGCCCGCCGAAGGAGAACATGATCACTGCCAGCGAGAGGATCAGCCCTTTCCAGCCGGTCGCCAGGAAGCCGCCGTGCTGCCACAGGTTGTCGATAGTGGCCCGCTCGCCGCCGTGGCCGGAGAACAGCAGCCACAGGCCAAAGCCGATCATGCCGATAATTGCCAGCACCTTGATCAGCGCAAACCAGAACTCGGTTTCACCATACAGGCGCACGTTGACGAGGTTAACGGCGTTGATAATGATGAAGAAGGCCGCCGCCCAGATCCACGTGGGCACGTCCGGCAGCCAGTACTGCATATAGATGCCTGCGGCAGTCAGCTCCGCCATCCCAACCAGCACGAACATCACCCAGTAGTTCCAGCCGGAGAGGAAGCCTGCGAACGGGCCCCAGTATTTATAGGCAAAATGCGCGAAGGAGCCTGACACCGGCTCTTCAACGACCATCTCGCCAAGCTGGCGCATGATCAGGAAGGCGATAATCCCGGCGATACCGTAACCCAGCAGCACCGCCGGACCGGCCATCTGAATAGCGGGGCCGATGCCGAGAAAGAGCCCGGTACCGATTGCGCCGCCAAGGGCAATTAACTGAATATGTCGATTTTGCAAACCACGTTGCAGCGTCGGATTCTGATCCGACGAGGCTTCAGCGCTACCATGGCCTGAAGCGGATGACGCGTCTTTCACGTCCTACCCCTGTCTCTTTTTTAGAAGGGGCACGTTTTAACACTTCATGCTGGCGGTAGCAAGTTTAACGCCGGGAGCACGGCATGCCCCCGGCGATGCAAGGTTATGAGCCGATGATCCCGCCGTCCGCTTTGACGATGACCACCGTTGAGGAACGCGGGCGTCCGTTCGGGTTCACGTCTGGCCAGTTGGAAACAGCGCGAGGGTTAGCAGGGTCGGTGATATCATCCCCGCCCTCCCCCGGATGCTGAATGTTGATGAACAGCGTCCGGTTATCCGGTGTAAACGCAATCCCGGTAATTTCACACCCGCGCGGTCCGGTCAGGAAACGGCGGTACTCGTTGGTGCCCGGAATGGTGGCCACCATCTGGTTATTGCCCATCCCCTCGTAGGCTTTCTTATTGATGGTGCTGGAAGAGACGTCGGTCTGGATCCACAGCACGCCCTGATGATCGAACGACAGGCCATCGGGGCTGCCGAAGGCCGCCCCCTGCATGGAACCTTTAGCCTTCGGATCGTCGCTGTCGGTCCGCCCGCCCATCACCAGAATATCCCACTTAAAGCGAGCGGCAGCAGGATCGGCCCCCTCTTCGTGCCAGTGCATAATATGACCAAACACGTTATTAGCGCGCGGGTTGGCGGCATCAACCGGTGCCTTACCCTCCTTCCCGCGATCGCTGTTGTTGGTGAGCGTACAGTAGACGCTGCCGCTGGCGTGCGGGTCGACCGCTATCCACTCGGGGCGATCCATCTTCGTTGCCCCCACGGCATCTGCCGCCAGGCGGGTTTTAATCAGCAGATCGCCCTGGTTTTCAAACCCGTTGCTCTTATCCAGACCCTTTTGCCCGAAGATCAGCGGCAGCCAGTCGCCGCTCCCGTCTTCGTTGAAGCGGGCAACGTACAGCGTGCCGGACGTCAGCAGCTGCATATTGGCTTCACGGTTAGCGGGATCGTATTTTTTGTCCGAGACAAACTTATAGATGTACTCGAACTTCTGGTCGTCCCCCATATAGACCACCACGCGGTTATCGGCGGCAAGCGTGACGGCCGCCCCCTCATGCTTGAAGCGGCCCAGGGCGGTGTGCTTGCGCGGCGTGGAGGTCGGGTTGTAGGGATCGATCTCCACGACCCAGCCGAAGCGGTTAGGTTCGTTAGGGGTTTTATCAACGCTGAACCGCTCGTCCACCTCGTTCCAGCGGTAGGATTCATCGCTGTCGCTGATCCCGTAGCGTTTTTCCAGCGGGTTGAGATCGGTTTTTTTGACAAAAATATCCGACCAGTTCTCCTCGCAGGTGAGATAGGTGCCCCACGGCGTGTGGCCGTTGGCGCAGTTCTGCATGGTGCCCAGCACGCGCTCCCCCTGCGGGTCGGCGGCGGTTTTCATTAAGTCCTGATGCCGCGCCGGGCCGGTAAGCTGCATCGGCGTATTGACGGTAATGCGGCGGGCATACGAAGACGGGCGAACCACCTGCCAGTCGCTGCCCGATTTTTTCACTTCCACCACCGACACGCCCATCGCGTTCTGCCCCTTGCGGGCCTTGTCGAGGCTCCAGTTCGCCGTACCGTCGGTAAACAGCATCCCGTTGTCGATGTACTCATGGTTCATTGCCAGCAGGCCATGCTCCGGGTTTTGCTCCCCCTGCGGCAGGCTAAACCACGCCATGCCGTCATGATGCATGCCCGCCTGCGCAGCCTGTTCGTCCGCGGTGTTGCTGGCATCCGGCTTAAAGGCCGGCATGTTGTTTTTGATCCCCGTCGGGTCACCCCAGCGATAGAACGGGCGGGCAATATAGCCTTCCGGCACCCTCACCGTATCTTCCGTGGAGACGTCGATGCTGGTAAAGCCCAGGGAAACCGCTTTTGCCAGTGCAGAAGGCTTTGATACTGCGGCAATCGCATTTTCGGGTTTGATCAGAAAGGGGAATGAAACGGCAGCGCCCGCCACGGCGCCCATCTGGAGAAAACGACGGCGGGAGAGGAACACCTCTGCCACCTCGGAGAATACCGGGTTCGCGCTGCGGTTAGCGATGTCGTCGCGATGTTCTTTTTTAAAAACGGATTTGAGGGGTCTGCCCATAGCGGCTTCCTGTCATTGGCCAAGAGGTAAGGAGTCGGCGACCAGTCTAAGAAGCTTTTATTACAATTTTATAACACAACGGCGGAGGTGTGGGGCGTCCCTGCCCCGGATAACGAGGTGGAACGCTTAGAACTCGTAGCCAAGCGAGACCTTAAAGGTACGCGGCTCGCCCTGCGTGATGTAGGTGCCGGAATCGTCCACGCTGGCCCAGTAGTTTTCATTGGTCACGTTGTCGATGCCCGCGCGCACCGTCATCTGGTTTGCATTGTGGTTCACCGCGAAGCGATAGCGCATCCCCAGATCCAGCGTGGTGTAGCTGTCGATCTTTTTGGTGTTGGCAAGATCGGCGTACTGCGCGCCAGAGTGGTTGACGCGGGCGGTCGCCGTCAGGCCATCAATCGGCTTGATGTCATACTCTGCCCCCAGCACGGCGTAGACGTTCGGGACACCAATGGCATCGTTGCCCTGATTTACGCCGTTTTTGGTTTTGGTCAGCTCCGCCTGCAGCCAGGTGGCGCTGGCGTTGAGGCGCATCCCGAGCATCGGCTCGCCGAAGACGTTCAGCTCCACGCCGCGGTTACGCTGCTCGGCGTCCAGGCCGTAGTGATTGTTGCTGTCGAGGATCGCCGACGGCATCTTGATCTCAAACAGCGCAAGCGATCCGCCCACGCGCCCGAAGTCCGCCTTCACGCCCACTTCGTTCTGCTTAGAGTGAACAATGCCGGTGCTCTGGCCGTAGTTGGTCGCCGTGTTGGGCGCGGTTTTGCCCGGCTGCAGCGCTTCGGTGTGGTTGGCGTAGAGGGAAATTTCCTCCCACGGTTTGTAGACCACGCCGTAGGTTGGCATCCAGCGGCTGCCGTCGAAACCGTCCGCGTCGTTCTCTGCGCCAGTAATTTTGTTATACCCGCGAACGACCACTTTCTGATGGCGCGCGCCTGCGGTGAACAGCAGCTTGTCGTCAAGCACGCCCAGGGTATCGCTCAACAGCCAGCCCTGGGTGCGGGTGCGCCCGCTGGTCAGCGGATCGCTGTACTTCCCGCCTGAGCCGTTGAGGTTGGTGCTGTCCGGCATATCGACGCCGGTGTTGTGGTAGATGTTGGTGGTCGGGTTATCCTTCGTCGCCGACATTTTCCACGCGATCTTTTCATTTTTGGTCATCGCAGAATAGCCAACGTTGACCTTGTGCGAGACGAAGCCGGTATTGAAATTACCGCGAATGCCCGCCATGCCGCTGACGGAATCGCTGATGCGGTTGGTATCAAGGCGGCTGACCGTTGCGTTACCGCTTTTATCCAGCAGCTTCGGCGCGCTGTAGATCCCTTCCTCGTGCGCGTGCTGCGCGCCAAGCCCGGTATAGGCGGTCCAGCCGTCGGTGATGTCGTACTCGCTGCGCCACATCCCAAATTCGTTTTCGATGTTGCTGTAGGCCCACTTCTGCGAGAAGTTACGATCGTTTTTCGGCGGCTCGGGCACGAAATCCACCGCCGAAATATTGACGCTGGTCGGGCTGCCGTGGAAGGTTTTCTTCTGATAACCCAGATCCAGCGAGGTGCGGAAACGGTCGCCTTTGTAATCCAGACCGGTGGAGAGCAGCGTGGTGCGGCGGCGGTCGTTCGGTATGCCGGTTTCCCCTTCGCGGTGGACCAGGTTCACCCGCGCGCCAAACTGGTCGCTGTCGCCGTAGCGACGGCCCGCATCCAGCGTGGTGCCAATCTGAGAATCGGAGGTGTAGTCCAGGCCCACTTTCGCCTGCGGGAGTTCGCCCGCGTGTTTTGGCTCAAGGTTGATCATCCCGCCCACGCCCGAGCTCGCCGCGCCGTTCATCAGGGCGTTTGCCCCTTTGAAGATCTCAATGCGCTCAACCATCTGCGTATCCACCACCTGACGCGGCAGCACGCCGGACAGACCGCCAAAGGTCATGTCGTCACCGTCGAACTTCAGGCCACGGATGCGGTAGGTCTCCGCGCTGTTGCCGTACCCCTGAACGAACTGTACGCCCGCGTCGTTGGCGACCACATCAGCAATGGTTTTCGCCTGCTGATCTTCCACCAGCTTCGAGGTGTAGCTGATGATGTTAAACGGCACGTCCATGGCGTTCTGCTGACCGAGCATCCCCATACGCCCGCCGTTCGCCACCTGTCCGTCAAGGAAGGCCGGTACCAGCTGGTCGCCACCGGGTTTGAAATCGCTGACCGGTGCAGAGTGCACAACGAGGGTATCTTCTTTTTGATCGTCCGCCGCGAAGGCGGAATGCGTTACCGCGCCAACGGCGAGCGCCAGCAGCGTTTTGTGTATTCTGGTGTTGTTCATCGTTAACTCATTTGAAAGTGCGCGCAAAAATAGCCCGTTGTCAGGCCTTAGAATGTATTGATAGCAATGCAAATGAGAACTATACGCATTATCCATGCGTTAGCAAGCGTAACCGCGAACAACAGGAAGAGGTGGGGAGACAGGATGAGGAACAACCACCCCAAAATGGGGTGGCTGCAGTGACGTTATTTTTTCTTGTAGATATTAGCCGTACCGTGAATTTTATTGTTGGTGTTCCCTGAGGTGAGCACCAGAACATCCGCGCCTTGCTTATCGGCTTTCTCAATCAGTTCTTTTTTTGCATCATCAACCGATACTTCATTTGAGGTGCTTACCGTACCGATTTTTTGATACTGAGACTCGACTTTCTTGAACTCATTTTTAGTCAGCAGTTGGGCAGCAAAAGCATTGGTCGTAAACAGTAACGCCGTTCCCAACAAAATAGCAGTCGTCTTTTTCATAACCTTTTTCCTTGAGATTAATCAGCAACTACGAAAAACCTCACGCATGATGGTGAGGTTTTATGAGCATGGTAGAGAATCTCAGGAAATGCCATATATTCTGGAAAATTCTTTTATAACAGTCCATTGCATGAAATTATTAATGAATATTAAGAATAGTCGAATACACGCGCGGTGCCAGCAATATCAATGCGAACCGCCGTGCCCGGGTTCCATCCAGGCTGGCTGACGGTCTTGAGGGTGACGGGCTGCGGCTGTCCGGTAAGCCCAAGGGTGAGCGTCGACAGGTGACCGGTAAAATCCACATCAAGAATGGAGATCGGGCTTTCATGTGAGGCGCATGCCGTCACGCTCAGCTGCTCCGGGCGCAGCATCACTCTGCCCTGCCCTGTCGCCAGCGGGTTGTCTGTGGGCACCTTACCCAGCGCGCAGAGGGCGTAGCCCGCGGTGAGCTGCGCAGGCAGGATCAGCGCATCACCAAGAAACAGCGCCGTCTCTTCGTCAACGGGACGGGTGTAAACCTCATAAGGCGTCCCGACCTGCGTGAAGCGTCCGGAACGCATGACGGCAACCTGCGTGGCAAAGGAGAGCGCTTCGTTCTGATCGTGGGTAACCAGAATCGAGGCCACGCCCGCTTCGGCCAGCAGATCGGCCGTGGCCTTTCGCGTCATGGCGCGCAGGCCAGTATCCAGCGCCGAGAACGGTTCATCCAGCAGCATCAGTGAAGGACGCTGGGCCAGCGCACGGGCAAGGGCCACGCGCTGCTGCTGTCCGCCGGAAATCTCGTGAGGCCAGTGCGTGGCGAGCTGCCTGTCCAGCGAAACCATCTCCATCAGCGCCTCAACGCGCTGGCGTTTTTCGTGGCGGGTCCCGCCCAGCCCCCAGGCAATGTTGTCTGCCACGTTGAGGTGCGGGAACAGCGCGCCCTCCTGCGGCACAAAACCGATCCCGCGCTGGTGGGCAGGGACAAAACGGTTTTCATCAAACAGGGTTCTCCCCTGCATAACAATACGACCGGTGTCAGGTGTCTCAAACCCGGCAAGAATACGCAGCAGCGTGGTTTTACCTGACCCCGACGGCCCGACAATGGCCGTTCTGCTCCCCGGCGCAACGCTCAGGTTTAAGCTGTCGAGCACCTGCACATCAGCAAACGATTTAGAAATGGCGGTTAATTCAAGCATGTCATAGCCCTGCAATTTTCTTCGACTGCATATAGAGAATGGCGGTCAGCGGGAGGGAAATCAGGATCATCAGCATCGCGTAAGGCGCGGCGGCGACATAGTCAATTTCGCTGGTCAGCGCCCAGAATCCGGTAGAGAGCGTGCGCGTGCCCAGGGGAGAGAGTAACAGCGTGGCGGTCAACTCGTTGCTGACGCCGAGGAACACCAGCGCGGCCCCCGCCGCCGCCCCCGGCGCGGCCAGCCGCATCGTGACGCTCCAGAGCGCCTTCGCGGGCGTGCTGCCAAGGCTGCGCGCCACGTTTTCCAGCTCAACCGGCGCCTGCGCAATCCCCGCCCGCAGGTTGATGAGCGCGCGGGGCATAAACATCAGCAGATAGGCAAGGAACAGGGTAATTTCCGTCTGGTAAATGGGACGGGCGTAATGAATGGTGACGGTGACCAGCGCCAGCGCCGTGACAATGCCCGGCAGCGAACTGGTGATATAGATGCACCCTTCCAGCATCCGGAAGATACGGTGCGGGTAGCGGATACCGAGCCACGCAATGGGGATCACGCACGTCGTCGTCAGCAGCGCGCCGCCCACGCCGAGCATCAGCGTCTGGCGCAGCGAGTGCCAGAGATCGGCGCTCATCCAGTTTTCCACCCCGCCGAGCCAAATCCAGCGACACAGAACAGCTAACGGCACGCCCAGCGCCAGGACGATCAGCACCATGAAAAACAGCTGCCCCAGCGCGGCAGCCGCAGGCTTCAGCGGCCAGCGTTTCTGCTCGCGCGCAGCCCCGGCGCCAATGCGCGCGTAGCGTGCTTTTCCACGCGTCACGCCTTCCAGCACCAGGATAGCGAGGCAGCACAAAGCCAGCACGCCCGCCAGCATGTTTGCTGCCGGGCCGCTGAAGGTAGACTGAAACTGGTCATAAATGGCCGTGGTGAAGGTATCAAAGCGGATCATCACGTACAGACCATATTCCGCCAGCAGGTGCAGCGCCACCAGCAGCGCGCCGCCGCAGATAGCCAGCTTGAGCTGGGGTAGCACCACGCGGAAAAAGACCTTCCACGGCGGGGTGCCGAGCGACGCGGCGACATCTTCGAGCGTCGGGTCAAGGCGGCGGAGCACCGCGGCAACCGGCATGTAGATAAAGGGATAGTAGGCAAGCACGGAGAGAAACACGCCCGCGGAGAGCCCGTGCATCGACGGAACCACGCTCACCCAGGCATAGCTTTGCACAAACGCGGGAATGGCCAGCGGGGCGACCGCCAGCGCGGACCAGATGCCCCGTCCGGCAAGCTGCGTGCGCTCGGTGAGCCAGGCAATCGCCACGCCCGTCACGATACACAGCGGAACCGCCAGGGCCGTCAGCCACAGCGTGTTGCTGAGCAGCTCAGCCACACGCGGGCGAAACACCAGCGCCTTAATGGTTTCCCAGCCCGTCTCAATGCCAATGGCAATGATAAAACCCAAAGGCAGAAGCGCCAGTAATGAAAACAAGACAGCTAACGCAACCATCGGCAGTGCAGGACGCCTGCGGGCAGGCTCCTGCACTCTGTTTTTTCCGATGTCGAGACTTAGACCAGACATAAGACCTTCACTTCACTCTCAGGATCACAGCAGGCCGGCTTGCGTCATCAGCTCGATAACTTTTTTACTGTTGAGCGTTGAAGGTTCAACTTTCGGTGCATCAAGATCTTTCAGCGGGACCAGTTTCGGGTTTGAGGCCGAGTTCACGCCCACGGCGTATTCAAAGGCGTTGTTGGTACGCAGGCTTTTCTGACCTTCTTTGCCGGTAATGTATTTGATGAAGGCCTGCGCCTGCGCTTTGTGCTTGCTGGACGCCAGCACGCCACCGCCGGAGAGGCTCACAAACGCGCCCGGGTCCTGGTGCTTGAAGTAGTAGAGCTGGGTGTTTTTGCTGTTTTCACCGGTTTTGGACTGATCGACAAAGCGGTAGTAGTGGTAAATCACCCCGCCATCAATCTGACCGGCATTGACCGCTTTCATCACGGTGCTGTTGCCTTTATAGGCCACGAAGTTGGCTTTCATCGCCTTGAGCCATTCCAGGGTGGCCTTCTCGCCCTTCAGGGCCAGCATCGCGCTCACGATAGCCTGGAAATCCGCGCCTGACGGTGATGCCGCCCAGCGGCCTTTCCACTCGGGTTTCGCCAGATCCATCAGTGATTTAGGCAGCTGCTGTTCGCTCAGTTTCGCCGGGTTATAGACGAACACCGTGCTGCGGGCAGCAATGCCGATCCAGCGGCCATGCGCCGGACGATACTCTGCCGGTACCTGCTTCAGGGTGTCTGAATCCAGCGGGGCAAACAGGTTGGCGTTATCCACCAGCACCATGGACGGCGAGTTTTCCGTCAGGAACACGTCTGCCGGCGATGCGCTGCCTTCCTGCACCAGCTGGTTACCCAGCTCGCTGTCATCACCATTACGCAAAGTGACTTTAATCCCGGTTTCTTTGGTAAAACCGTCAACCCACGACTTCACCAGGTTTTCATGCTGCGCGTTATAAATAACGATACCGTCGTTGTTATCGGCGGCAACCGACTGTGTGGAAAGGAAAAGGGATGATGACAACAAGGCAAGCGAGAAGCAGGACAGCAGGCGAGAATTCATGAACATATCCTTAATAGACCAACGGGAGTAACCACTCATAGCTTTGTGGGACAGGATTAAAGCATACAACAACGCTAATGATAATTAGTATCAATCCAGTTTACGCGTAAAAGTGTAAAATTTCTTTTTTATGGAATTTGAAATGATAAAAACCCAGATTTAATAAAGGAGAAAAATAAAGATTAAGAAAACCTTAAGGGTGGAGCTAATCAAAATTAATTAGCACTCTATTTATTAAGTCGTTATTTAACAGAAAAAAAAGAATAAAAAATTCGGCCACAGGGCATTAAAAATATGATTCCCTTCATGTCATTATCTCGTTACCGCACCTGTCGATCTCAAGTGTAAGTATCTCCAGCGTTCTCAGGTTCAGGCTTCGATTCGACCATTTCACCTCGCTGTCCAGAGCGGTTACCCGTTGCTTGCTCGGGGTCATTGCCAGGTTTTCTGCTTGGAATAAAGCGCGATGCGTCTTCAAATACGTGTTCATCCCGGTTGGCAGAGCCAAGGCATAACAACACGCTATCCCTACCTATAGTTCACCCTCCTGAAAATGCACAGAAGACGCAACCTTCCGCCTCCCCATCTGAAGCGGGGATTCAAAGCGCATCGTTTCGCGTACTATTTTTTCATCCGCAGCGTGTTATTTCTGATAACCTTCTGCAATTACGGATGCAGTGCCAGCATACAGAGCACGTTTCCGGTTAACGCTTCGCTGGTTTCACTCCCACCAATCAGTATAGTGACGTGGTCCGTGATAAACCGCTCATAGAGCATATTCTCCTCTCCGCCATATCCTTTCAGCAGGCTGCTATAAAACAGCGAGTAGTAACCTTCTCTGTGCGCCTGTGCGGGCTGGCGAAAGCTATCATCCAGATGGAAGAGCGCTTTTATCAGCATCTGCAGCCCCTCACGATCGATGGTGCAGGGATCCAGCAATAGCCTGATGGAACTCTTCTCTAGCTCCACCACCTCCTGTTACGCCTGCGTCAGGTTAAGCCACGCGGTGAAGAGCTTTCCCCATAGCGCCGCAATCTGACGAACTCCGTCAAACGGACGAGCCGTAGGTAAAACGTCTACCACTGAATGTGATTCGTGTGAGATGAGTTGAGTTAAAGCCTCCCAAGGTTCGCCGATAAACAGGGCCTGCAGAGCCTTAAGGTGCACGCGATAAACACTGCCCTCCTCAAAAAGGACAATTCCGTGCAGAAGATCCCAAAGCAGGGGCGGAAAGTTAAAAGACTCTTTTTCCAGCGCAGCATGCACGTCTTCAGAGACACCTGAAGAGACGAACGCACGCTCCTTCATTACCTGATACACGTCCTGATAGCGGGTAAGCACTCATGTTTTTCCGAGTCGCGTCACTAGTTGGTGGTTTCACATATGGTAATAAACGTCGTGAAGATTTTCTTGAAAGACAGGTGGGGCATTATTAAGTCGAACAGCTTTGTCGAGCTTTGCCATGGATGCGCTCTCATAACAGGATTAATCACCATTGAGTTAAGCAGGGATATGTTTCAGTTCAAGTATGGCGCTGGAGCTATGAGGGATTTCAGGGATCAAATGGCTCTCCTAAAGGGTGCGAACCCGCGACAGACGGTTTAGAAGAACGTAGAGAACTAGTTAATGCACTGTAATATAATTAGTTTTCCCACACTCTCAACGCCTTTGTGCCATTATGTGTCGTTACTTTCCATCTCGTTTCGTCGTGATTCAACCATGTATGAAACATCTGTGACACGTAGAGTACACAGCCATGCCTCATGGTTTAACTGTGTAATTTCCTTCATACAGCATCGGACAATCATTTAACTCTACTTAACGTGAGGAACTGGAATGATCAAGTGGTGATCATGTTGCACTTGAATGGTAGACTGCCGCCTATCCAGAAACTGCTCTGCTTGCCATAATGTTACCGAATACACAATGGCCAATATGGGATCAATTAATTTAAGGCATAAAATATGACGGAGTCAAAATCTAATAACCTCGTGCGTTTTGCTGCTCTTGAGTGTGTTATAGGGTTATTTAATGTCTATAGCCGAAGTAATACGGTTGTGATTTTAACCGAAATGGTTACGATGGCAATGTGGCTTCAAATGGATTATGGTTCTATTGTGTCCATTCCTAAAAAGCGCATTAAAACAACAATACTTTAATATGTAGTTATAGGATCAATGATGCATTATCTTAAAGAATATGTAATCTATTTTTTTGTGCTATTAGTTACTCTTTATATAGTATCTAGAATTATTAAGATAGAGCCTGACAATCAAAAATATAGTTCATTCGATGGTGCTAGAGGTATCTGCGCCTCTATGGTCGCCATATTTCATATTTTCTGGAGGGATGGCAGTCATGACACAGAGTATTGGTCACTTGATTATATTTCCTCAAGCAAAACCGTTCACTACATTCTTCTTACCGGTGAGCTATCTGTCGGGATATTCTTCATACTTTCTGCTTTTCTTTTTTTCAGAAAGGCGATGGCGAAAACATTTAATTTTGAAGAGTTTTATGTTTCCAGAATCATGAGGATTTACCCGCCAGTAGCTTTTTCTATAATAATGATTTATGCATCATCCTATTTAATATCCCCAAACCATTCATATCAGATTAATGATCTAATTCAGTCATTGCCTTCGCTTTTTAATTACCCGATGACGCGTATCAATGACATACCTCTCGTAATAATGAATTCCGGTGTTCTTTGGACAATGGTGTGGGAGCTAAGACTATATGTTGCCATACCTATCATATTCATATTATTAAAAAGATTCCCTTACCCCAAATATTTTGTGCTGATATCTATGTCCTATGTTGTCTACCAATGGTACTTTATAAGTAAAGATATTCAATTGAGCTATGTAATGTACTTTCTTGCTGGCTTTATGGTTGCAACTATAAAAAAAGAAATTAAGTTACATGATTCAATCAGTTCAATTATACTTTTTTTCGCTGTTATGTTGATAGGAAAGGCATATGATGTAATAACTCCATTATTAATGATGGTTGTTTTTTATACTCTTAAGTGCGGATGTACATACTTTGGTATACTTACGTGCAAACCAGTTAGAGTCCTTGGTGCCTGTAGTTTCTCAATTTACCTAATCCATGGAATTCCTCAGGCCGTATCTAAATACTATTTGTATGATGAGGGTTATATGATTTGGAAATTGGTATCTGTAGCAACCTTAGGTGTTATTGCCCCTATAATGTACAAATACATTGAAAAACCCACAATGCATATAAATCTGTTAGCCGCGCAGAAGGTTTCTTAAATAATATTGTAAAAAGGGGCGTACTCAGCCCCTTTTTACCCATTGTTGAAATTTTGTATGTTTTAACTCAAAAAATAGGATGCTAATAATTTTTTTCCATTTTATATCTTCTAGTGTGCAGATGTGCCAATCATTGAAGGGGTTTACTGAATTTAGCCACCTGACACAGGTGAAATGCTCACCTCAAAACAACACAAAAGCACCAATTAAAAGAAGAAATTTTAGCTCTGAATTCAAACGCGTATCAGCTCATCTCGTTGTCGACCAACATAACACCGTCTCTGATGCTACAAGGCTATGGATACTGGACTTTCCACGATGACTAAATGGGTCAAACAACAACGTGATGAGTATCAGGGCAAAACGCCAATAGACAGGAGTTTTTCTTTTCCTGCGAGCCAGTACTTCAGACGCCAGTATCTGGAACCATTCGGTTTAACAAACAGATACAGGGCACCGCCATCCGCCAGTTTGAAGGGCACGTCCTAAGGTTTAGCTGTGCTGACCTGGCGTGCCGTTAACTGCATTGGAGGTATCTCTTTCCATTGAACCAGTATATGCACCCGAATATCCCCTCGGATTGGTATCGATTTCAATACAATTTAGTAGACGTAGGGAGAGCGAGATTTAGCTGAATAGCTTGGTATTACTGGATTGAGTAGACTTTGAGAGACGTTAGTAGAAATGAAATGGCACGCCCTGTAGGATTCGAACCTACGACCTACGGCTTAGAAGGCCGTTGCTCTATCCAACTGAGCTAAGGGCGCACTGAGAAGCGTGTACTTCGCGGTGATGAAACGCGAAGAATTATACGGTCAATGGCAGGTGAGTCAATGCCTTTTCCGTTTTCAGGGCCAATTACCGCTAGCCGATTGTAAATACGGCTATTTTCTCAACATTCCTCCCTGTTTTACCGTAAAATTTAGCGCTGCGAAAAGGCTTAGTTGCATTTAAGTAACGCCTGCTGTTTTCCTTAACGTCAGCTCGTCACACTAGAGTCAGGTATCCCGGCCGCCTGGAGGCTGACAGACAACAGGACAATGGAGTGACAGCGCAAAACCTGATCGATACGCCCCCCCGGTTACAGTACCTCTCTCAGGACATCGTCGGCATTAAGCTTGAGCCTATCGTCACCCTCGCCTCTTTGCGGCAGGTTGGCGTGGAGGTCCTTAGCGTCCTGGCCGATACGCGGCACAGTGAGGATTTTTTTTGCGATCGGTCCGCTGGCTGGTCGCTAACGCTGCTTGAGGCGCAGCTTGCTGCGTTAAAAAATACGCCGCACGGTCATAACCTTTTTATTAATCTGCCGATAACCGTCCTGACAGAGCCTGCGTCCTTCCAGCGGCTCATCAGACTCCCCTGCGTGCCGCTCAATATTGAGCTTGTCGACCTTGCGGCTTTTTTGGCGCTGTCCGTCGCGCAGAAGCAGCGCGTGGTTCAGAATCTGCAGCAGCTGAGCAGACAGGGGCACGCTATCTGGCTGGATGACATTGATGATGTCTTAGTGCAGTCGTTTTTATCCTGTCGACTTCCGTTAAGCGGCATCAAAATAGATAAGGAAGCATTCTGGCGTTTACGCGACACCCCTGCGCTGAGGCAACTGGTTTCCCTTTGCTTTCAGCTTGCCGGGAAAGTGCTTATCGAAGGTATTGAGACTGAACGCGATCGTACCTGGGCACTGCAGGCAGGCGCAGACTTCGGCCAGGGATATTACTGGCCGTCCTGGACATGGCCGGAGGATTAAAACGCCATTTCCAGGAGGGAGACCATGCGAATGACAGTGCGCCGTTACCGGCGGCGGCGTACAGGAAGTGATGCACTGGGATTTACGCGCTCACCTTTTGCTCCCCCCTTTTTCGACCGGCTCGAATTTTTGAGCCAGTCCATCAGCCAGCCCCGCAAAACAGACGCCCCGTTTATTCTCCTGGTGACGGAGGATCATTTCCTGCGCACCGGTTTTCTCAACGGGCAGTTTCCCCTGAGCAGCTGCTGCGATTACGCCACGCTGGACGACGCCCTTGTCGCACAGACGCAATGGCCCTCCGCCCGTCTGGTCGTGGATATTGAAAGCCGGTCAACGGGGCTTCTGGAGAAACTGGATCAGTTGAGAAGGCATAGCCTGTTTCCTCCGTTCCTGACGCCCTGGCTGTTAGTCCGGGCCGATAATTACGACACCCGCCTTTTCTGCAAAGCGGCAGGTCCCTTTCATGTGCTCGAGCGCCAGCTGAACGCCGCGGCACTCCAGCACAGCCTGCTGGATGCCCGCCCGCCACAGGGCTCCGACAAAGACTGGTTCAACCGCAATGAATGGCCGATCCTGCAGGAACTTTCCCGGGGCAAGACGTTACGTCAGATTGCCCTTATGCAGAATCGTCCGTATAGCCGCATTATCTATCGTCTTAGCTGCATCCTGGTGAAGCTGGGGCTGAGTCATCGACAGGAATTGTTGCATCTTCTTAATAACCTCTCAGACTGCACGTTTTCACTCACGTCCTAACCCCTTATTTCCTAAAGCGCTTTAAGAATTTACTTACCATTCGCGTTTCAAAAATGTTAATTTTTAACAATAAAGTCGAAATTATAACTATTCCTAATTTATGGGCGAGAACCTTGTGATATGCCACAAATTGAACGAACGGCAGCACTTTCCTCCATCCGTTAAGTGAATGCAGACAGCGTTAACAAGATGATAATGATGTAAAAACAAGCAACTTAGCGACTGCGCCCTGGAGGGAAAAGCGAAGCAGATAGCATGTTCTCCTGTGCAGGAGTTGCGGAGCTGAAGGTCAACCTTCACGCTTTCAGATGAAGGTCTGACGGCCTGCGAGGGCAATTGTTCACCTCATCAGACCGGGCGAGTCCCCCAAAATGATGCGTATTTTTGTTAACAATTGATCAACATACAGAGATATCTGTTATTTTTTGTTATTACATAAAGATGAAAATATGCGGTAAATGGGATAACAGGATATTTCCGCTAAATTTAAAAAAATAGCGATTCAGATCCAGAAGATAATACAAACCAATATCCTGTGATTAATTTACAGGGTTTTCGGAAAAAACTTACCCTGTATAATAAGAAGCGTACCAAATCTGAATAAGAAAAACCTTTTTGCCAACACCAGCCAAATGAGATGACCGCGCTGAGGCATAGTTCTTTTCATTACGTAAACAAGGATGCTTTCGCTCTTTCCAGGGAAATACTACGGTATAGGGATCTGCACATTATATCCTTCCGGCATTTCGAGAGTTTTACCAAACTCTGCATAACGCTTTTAACAATCTGAGGCATTAAAAATGAAACCGGCATCCGTTATCATTATGGACGAACATCCTATCGTCAGAATGTCGATAGAAGTCCTGCTACAGAAAAATAAGAATATCACAGTCAAGCTCAAGTCTGGCGATAGCCATGAAGTCCTTGACTGTATCCGTAATCACCCTATCGATCTGGTGATCCTTGACATTGAACTCACGGGCACGGATGCTTTCGCTTTACTTAAGAGAATCAGAAACTTAAACAAAGACATTAAGGTTCTGTTCCTCTCATCTAAATCAGAGTTATTTTACGCGGGTCGCGCCATTCGCGCCGGGGCAAATGGTTTCGTCAGTAAACGAAAAGATTTGGGTGAGATCTACAACGCCGTAGAAATGATCCTGATGGGCTATTCCTTTTTCCCATCGGAAACGATGAACTTTATAAACCATTTGGGTTCAGGGAAAGGGATGGCAGTCGATATGCCATTATCAAATCGCGAGGTCACGGTATTACGCTATCTGGCGAATGGATTATCCAATAAGGAAATTGCTGAACAGCTACTATTAAGCAACAAAACCATTAGCGCGCATAAATCCAATATTTATTCCAAGCTGGGCGTGCAAAGCATCGTGGAATTAATCGACTACGCCAAAGCGCACGAGCTGCTTTAACCTGAATTCACTCCCTGCAGCTTATCTGAGCTGCAGGGAGTGCGGTCAGTGCTAATTATAGTTAATCATAAAGGTGGCATCCGCATCGGCTCGTCCGGGCTGAGGGTTATCTGCAGTGGCAATATAATTGGCATAAAACGACAATGTTGCATTCCCCTGCGCATCAACCGAGACCGGCTGGCTGGCCTGCTGGAGAGCCAGACGCGTTTTATCCGCATCCCGGATCTCTACCGCGACACGGCTCGCTGTACTGGCGTCGTTCAGCGCCAGCAAACCGTTATTGCTCCCGTCGGCTTTACCCGAAAACGTAATCGACGCCGCGCCCGGCGGACAGCCGGTCAGCTTCAGCGTAAACGGCATGGGCTGCGTGCGGCTCCCGGTGGTGCTGAGTTGTTTCGTGGGCCAGGTGCCCAGCGTGACGGTCTTGTCGCTGTCGCTGCCCTCCGCAACGCAGGTAAAATCGACAATATTGCCGTAGAGCCGAATGTTAATTTCGCCCAACGCGGTGTCCGCCTGAGCCTGTGTGCAAAGCGCAAAAAGCGCCACGGTGAGAAAACGGATCCCGTTTCGCATATCGGCTCCTTAGTCGTAATCCACGCGCAAATACCCGCGCGAGGTGAAACGCCCTTCCGCTGGCTTGTTGCCCGTCACGCTCACGGGCCAGACGCGGATCCCCACCTTTGCCTGCGCGCTGTCGTCGAGGCGGAACGGAATTTTGCTTGTCAGGTTGTTAGGCGTTAGCGGCGCACCGCTCTCGTTGGCAATGATGAACCCGACGTCCGGGTTATCCGACACCAGCACATTATCAGAGACTTTCTCCGCCTCTACGCGCATCGTCAGCATGGCGTTCGCCTCGACGTTGGTGCATTTGATCGCAATGGTTTTGCTTTGCGATGAGACGCCCTCCGGTTTGTTACCTACGCCAGCCTTGCTGAACAAGGAGGCACCAATGTCGCCGAAATCAAACTCCACCACGTTCCCGGCGTTGATAGCGCAGCTTTGCGGCACCTGAATGGTACCGCTGTAGCTGATGGTATAGACCGGCGTGGTGAGCGGATCCGAGGAGGTGGTGGTGACGTAAACGCGGAACATGGTGGCGCGCGGGATCACGACCATATTAATAAAACGTCGGGTTACCTTAAGGCGGAAGACAAGGCTGGAGTCCTGAACGCCAAACGGTCTGTTTTTGGAGACGTTAGGATGGCTCCCCATCTGGATATAGTTTTTTGGCGGATAAAACACGCCAGCATAGCTGTCCGTGATTTTCATGGCCCCGTCCAGATAGTCATTCAGCTTCAGATACTGATAGCCATCGCTCGTTCCCGTAACCTGATAATCGGTCACATAGCTACGCTTGGTGGTATTCCCGACCGTGCCCTTCGGGCAGACGGCATTCACCCCTACCCACTGCGACTTCTCGCTGAGCGTCACGACCTGTCCAATCTGGTTATTCGAGCTATTGAATTTGTCCGTCAGGTCGTAATGCACTTCCGTCGGCACGCCTTTTTCATTGACGCACACGGTGGCGAATGCGTTTGCCGCAGGCAGTAGCGCCAGAAGCGACAAGCCTAAGATGTGGGTTTTATTCACAGCGAATCCCCTTCATTGTGATTGCCTGTTGCAGGCTCTTTTCAGGCAAGCTGTAAGGCGCGCGACACTGGGACTGCGCCCCGTCGCCCCACTGGATCAGCAGCTCGCCCTCCAGCGGCAGCCCGCTCAGGTAAATTTGCCCGTCGTCCCCCACCATGCTGGTGACACCGCTCCGGGTCTCACGGACCACCGCACCAAACGGCACGGGCTGGTTGCCGCGTGTTACCGTCAGCAGGGCGCGCACGCCAATGCGGGTATCAAAGCTGGCGCGCACCAGCGCGCCTTTGGTCGGCACCACGCTGCTCACGTTGTTTTCGATGTCGGTGTTGTTGCTCATGGTGTTGGTATCCAGCGCCACGCGGTTATAGCGGTAGACGGTGGCATACGGCATCACCGCATAGCCTCGCCAGTCGGTTCTCACGCCGGTCTGGTTTTCCACGCTGACGCCGGATGCCCCCGGCGCTTTGATCAGCACGTTGGTGTCACCCAGCGGCTGGCTGAAGGTCACGCCGTCGGCATGACCGACGACCCCGCCGGAGAGCTGCCAGTTGAGATCGTGCTGATCGTCGCTGTAGTTGTAACCCACGCCCAATGTGCCGTAGGTCGCCTGCCAGTTGGCGCTGGCGCTTCCGCTTGACCCGTTGGTGCTGGTGTGTCCCTGAGTCACGCTGTAGTTCAGGTTGCGGTCCTCCAGCAGCGTGCCGCTGACGCCGGTTTGCCAGCTCGTGTCGCCATCGCTGTTCCGACTGGCGGATGCCGTGGCGTAGGCACGGTCAATCGCGCTGTCCCGGCGGTAGCCCTGACGGGTAAAGATACTGAACGGCACGGAGACGTTAAACGACGCGATCCGGTCGGTGCCGTCGATCCCGACGGATTTATTCCACGACCACGAAACGGAGTAGTTGATTCCCTTCATGCCTCCCGCATACCCCAGCTGGTACCAGAGGTTCGACTCGTCGGTTCCCCAGTAGGTCTGCTCGCTGCCGGAGATATAGACCGAGCCGTAATCCCCCAGCGACTGAGAAACGTTAAGCTGGAAGCGGCCTTTTTTATTCCACGTCAGGTTGTGATAGCTCTGCACGTCCGGCACATCGTTATCGTCCTGGCTGTCGGCATACTGATAGCCTTCCATGGAGCGCCATGCCACATCGTCCAGGGTGTAAAACCCTTTTGTGGAGTAGCGGTAGCCCAGCAGCTGGAAGTTGGTGCCGAAACCGTTAAGGGATTTCGCATAGAGGAAGCGCAGGGACTGTCCTTCATGCTTGCTGTCGTCCGCGAGCTGGCTGCGGGCGTGGGTGATATCGAGCGAAACCGCGCCCCAGTCGCCCAGGTTTTTTCCGGCCCCGACGGCAACCGCGGTATAGCGTGACGCCAGCTGCGTTCCGCCGTAGAGCGTAAAGCCGTTGGCAAGTCCGGTAATCAGGGTGCCCTGGGTGAAGAACGGCGTATCCTGATCGCTGTTACCGCTGCGGTAATCCCCCGCGACGAGGTCATACTTCCAGCGCCCTTCACGCTGCAGAAGCGGCACGGTGGAGTACGGCACGGTATAGCGCTGCTGGGTACCGTCTTTCTCTTCTACCGTCACTTCCAGGTCACCGCTTGAGGAGGTGGGGTTGAGATCGGTAATCGCAAATGCGCCCGGCTGCACATAGCTTTGATAGATCACGTAACCATTCTGACGCACCACCACTTTGGCGGGCGTCCGGGCGATCCCGCGCACGGTGGGCGCGTAGCCCTGCAGGCTGTCCGGATACATGCTGTCAGACGAGAAGAGCCGTCCGCCGCGGAACCCCATGCTGTCGAAGACGTCATTGCCGGTATTGCTGTCGCCTAGGACCAGTTCGCTTTTCAGCGGGATCACGGTGCGCTGCGCCCAGGTGCCAATATTCTGCCACTCGCTGTGCCGCTGCCCGTTGGTCTGCGTGTATCGCCATGCGCCGTTGTTGCGCAGGCGCCAGGCGCCATAGTTCAGCCCGCTCTGCAGGTTGAGGTAATAGCTGTCGTCTTCGCTGCCCCGGTTGCCCGTAAAGCTGTAGTTCAGCAGCGCGGCGGGAATGCCTTCATCCCACTGTTCCGGCGGAATGTAGCCCCGGGCGCTGTTCTGCAATGCCACCTGCGGCAGGCTAACGTTCAGGCGCTGTGAGGCAAAGTTGAATACCGTTTCGCTACCGGGAATGGCCGTGGTCAACGGGACGCACGCCTCACCCTGAACCTGAGCCAGCTCGGGAAACGCCGCAACGTTAACGCCAAAGCGGTCCAGCATCGCGCGCGTAATACACGGCGATAGCCCGCCCGCCACCGGCGGCGTGTTCTCCGCCTGCTCAAAACGCACGTCCTGAGTCCCGATAAATTCATCGTTACGCCAGATATCCACGCGATAAACGCCGGGTGCCTGCTGGTGTCCTTGTTCAAAACGCGACAAATCCGCCACGCTGGCGGTGTCGTCGGACAGGAAGGCCGGGTTGAAATAGCTTTCGCTCCAGCCAGCCTGCGGCCAGAGCGCAGCCATCAGCGCCAGTGCAACCGGGCAGTAACGTCCCTGATGGTTTTTCATCGCCCTGACTCTGCTCACAGGTTGACGCTACGCGCCGGCGTGATGGCACCGTAGTCATTCACGCTCTGCCAGGAGAGCGTGCCGCCGGCACCGGCTGGCAGCACCTGCTGTGCCGCGCTTTTCGGCGCAACCATCAGGTTATCCAGCGTCTTCCCGCCCAGCTTCAGATTGACGAGGGTGATGTAATAAGGAGACGCGTTGCTGACTTTGAGATGGTTACCCGCGCGCTCAAACCGCAGCTGGGAAAGCGCCTCTTCCGGCTGCATCGCCAGGTTGTTCGGGCGCACAAACAGCTTGATGCGCGAGAGGATAGCCAGCTGCAGCACGTTATTGTTTTCCGTTTTGGCTTTGTTCACTGACGGGATCGCTTTCACGTTCATGTAAAACAGCGATTCACGGTCGGCAGGCAGCGCAGGCCCGGCGTAAATAATGCGCAGCGTGTTTTCACTGTCCGGCTCGCTAACAAACAGGGGCGGCGTGACGGCAAACGTTTTTTCTTTTTGCCCGTTCGCATTTTCGATCCACGCGTTAATTAAATAGCGTTCCTGTTTATTGCTGTTGGTGATCGCCAGCGACGTTTGCTTCGCGTCCGCCGGGTAAATAACGCGGGTGGCTCCCAGCGCAATACCGCCGGATGCATTCGCGCAGGCAGAAACCATCATTAAAATAAACGATAAAAAAAGTCCTGGTTTAATTAGGGTATTCATCACAACCGTACCTTTAATAATGTGTTCGCAGGTGTTATGGATAAATCAACGTAAACCAGACATCCGACTGAATTTTGCCTGGCTCTAGGTGTTCGGAAATAGCCCGATAGCGGGCACTAAAATGGAACGCCAGCTCGCGGGTATCGATCGGCAGCCAGCTGACGGCCGTGGCATTTGGGATAATCTGACGCTGCTGCTCGTCAAAGAGCGCCAGCCCAACGCCGCTGCTGACGGGCGTTTCACCTGGTCGCGATGTCGCCAGAAAGACCTGAGGATCTTCTGCGGGTGTGGCCCCCTGAAACTGGATCCCCACGGTGCGCGAAACATCAACGCTGCAGTCCAGCAGCCGTACGGTGAAAGGCACATTCACCGTAGAAAAACTGCCCACGCCGGAAAATGAATTGGTTCGGTACTGCCCCATATCGATGCGCATATTCTGGCTGTCGGGCGCCACGGCGCAGCCGCCGTTCACCAGTTCACCTCTGAGATGAACCTTGCCGCCTTCGATCACCACGGTATGCGCCGATGCCGGGCAAGCCATCGCAAGGGTTAACAGCAGTAGTGTTCCTGTCCTTGTCATCCTTTGTTCCTGGCAATAGCGTATGACGGGCCTCGTCCCTGAGGCCTGAACATCCCTGTGCGGAGGAATTATTCGTATTTCATAACGAAGGTGGCGTCAGCGTTCGCCTGGCCTGGCTCGGTAGTCGCAGCCGTGGATTTATAACGCGCGGTGAACTTCAGGGTGTTCGTCCCTTCGATCAGCGTCTGCGCAGCAGAGAAGGTCGCACCGTCTGGGGTCAGAACGCTGGATTTGCTGTCGAGGATCTCGATACCCACGCCTTTCGCGGTGTTGTCGTTGCTGCCGGAGGTGACGGCCAGCAGGGTTTTGTCGGTTGGGTCGATCTGACCGGTGAACGCAACAGCGGCAGTTTTGGCCACCAGCGGATCGCAATCGTTCAGTTCAATGTTGAACGGAATATTAGAGGTGGTGTCGCCCACTTTGGTGAATTTCGCGGTACGATACTGACCCAGATTAACGGTCTGCTCGGAAGAATCAGTATTTACTGAACAAGCCGCATTAACCAGCTCACCTTTAAAATGTACGGTACCGCCATTTACGGAAACCGGCGCAGCAGGATCCGCTGCATTTGCGGCACCCGCAACCAGGGCCAAAGTTGCAATAACAGTAGAAGCAATGTTGCTGAGTTTCATGTCTATTCCTTTAAAATGTAAATAACCCTTCCCGCGAATAATCGGGAATAAGAAATACGTTCAATTGAGTAATTGAAAGCTTATTTCGGAGGAGACAAAGTAGCTCAGGAGGTGATTTTTAAATATGTCAAAACTCTGCCATTTTACCAGGTCACATCCTAATCCCGCCTAAGAAATTGACCATCCCATAAGAAGGGTTTTTGCGTCTTGCGGATAAAAACGCGCAAAGGGTGACTGACAGCGGGGCTCGCTTCTGACAAAATACACGCATCCCCCCTTTCGAACGTTACAGACGGAATCTTCTCTCTGATGGCAGCAAAGATTATTGACGGTAAAACGATTGCGCAGCAGGTGCGCTCTGAGGTCGCGGAAAAAGTGAAGGCGCGTAAAGCGGCCGGAAAACGCGCCCCCGGGCTGGCCGTTGTGCTGGTTGGCAGTAACCCGGCATCGCAGATTTATGTCGGCAGCAAGCGCAAAGCGTGTGAAGAGGTGGGGTTCGTCTCCCGCTCTTACGATTTGCCGGAAACCACCAGCGAAGCAGAACTGCTGGAACTTATTGACACTCTGAACGCCGATAAAGAGATCGACGGTATTCTGGTTCAGCTGCCGCTGCCCGCCGGTATCGACAACGTGAAGGTGCTGGAGCGTATCGCACCGGATAAAGACGTGGACGGCTTCCATCCGTACAACGTTGGCCGCCTGTGCCAGCGCGCGCCGCGCCTGCGTCCGTGCACGCCGCGCGGTATCGTGACGCTGCTGGAGCGTTATAACATCGATACTTACGGCCTGAACGCCGTGGTCATCGGCGCGTCCAACATCGTGGGCCGCCCGATGAGCATGGAGCTGCTGCTGGCAGGCTGCACCACCACCGTTACCCACCGCTTCACCAAAAACCTGCGTCACCACGTTGAGAACGCCGATCTGCTGATCGTCGCGGTCGGTAAGCCGGGCTTTATTCCGGGCGAGTGGATTAAAGAGGGCGCAATTGTCGTGGACGTCGGGATTAACCGTCTGGAAAACGGCAAAGTGGTCGGCGACGTGGTGTATGAAGATGCCGCCGCGCGCGCCTCTTACATTACCCCCGTACCGGGCGGCGTAGGCCCGATGACCGTCGCAACGCTGATTCAGAATACCCTGCAGGCATGCGAAGAATATCACGACGTAGAGGACGCGTAAGATGGCCACATTTTCATTAGGCAAACACCCGCACGTTGAGCTGTGCGATCTGCTCAAGCTGGAAGGCTGGAGCGAAAGCGGCGCGCAGGCGAAAATTGCCATTGCCGACGGGCTTGTCAAAGTGGACGGTGCGGTGGAAACCCGCAAGCGCTGCAAGATTGTCGCGGGCCAGACCGTGAGCTTTGAAGGCCAGAGCGTGACCGTGACGGCGTAAGCCGTTTGATGCCCGGTGGCGCTGCGCTTACCGGGCCTACGTACTGTCTCCGTTTGTAGGCCGGGTAAGGCGAAGCCGCCACCCGGCAATTTCTTTCTCTATCCCCTCACACCCATCACGGTTATTTATCGATCCACTTCAAATAATCAGTATTTCGTCTGTTGAAAAGTGAAAATTCAGTTGCGCGTTTTTCACGCTTTGCCCACGATAAGTAGAACGTTCTACTAAAACGTTCTACTTACAATAACAGCGCCAAAAAAAGCGCTACTCGGGGGAAATCAGCATGAGTCTGATATCAGGGTTTGTTAAATCGCTGTCTAAGTTATCGATGATTGGTCGCGCCTTAATGCTGCCAATTTCACTGCTTCCCGCTGCGGGCCTGCTGCTGGCCTTCGGCGATAAATTCCATCTGCCGCTGATGATGAACGCGGGCGGGGTTATCTTTGATAACCTGCCGATGCTGTTTGCCATTGGCTCTGCCGTGGGCCTGGCGTCAGAATCCGGCATTGCGGCGCTGTCCGCGGCGGTGTCGGTGTTTGTCACCAATATCACCATCAGCACCGTGCTGAGCATCACGCCGGAAATGGCCTCTCAGGGCGGGAAATACGCCATGGTGGTGGGCATTCCGACGCTGCAGATGGGCGTCTTCGGCGGCCTGATCTGCGGTATTCTCGCGGCCTGGTGCTATAACCGCTTCCACACCATGCAGCTTCCGGAATTCCTTGGCTTCTTCTCCGGCAAGCGCTTCGTGGCGATTGCAACGGCATTCCTCTCGTTCCTGATGGGGCTGCTGCTGCCGTACGTGTGGCAGCATATCCAGGCCGGTATCGACGCCCTCTCCGTGGTCGTTAACGGCGACAACCAGGCGGCCTCGACCTTTATCTTCGGTCTGGTGGAGCGCGCGCTGATCCCGCTCGGTCTGCACCATATCTGGTATCCGTCGTTCTGGTATTCGTTTGGGGATTACACCACCCAGGCAGGCCAGGTGATCCACGGCGACCAGACCATCTGGTTCAAGATGTTGGAAGAAGGGGTGAAATCCTTCAGCAGCGACACCTACCAGAACGCCGGTAAGTTCATGCAGGGTGAATTCCCGCTGATGCTGTTCGCGCTGCCTGCGGCGTGCCTGGCGATGTATCACGAAGCCCATACGAAGAATAAGAAAATCGCGGCCGGTATTCTGTTCTCCGCGGCGCTGACCTGCTTCCTGACGGGGATCACCGAACCGGTCGAATTTACCTTTATCTTCGTGGCGCCGATTCTGTACGTCTTTAACGCCATCATGGCGGGTCTGGCCTACATGACCATGTACCTGCTGCATGCGCATATCGCCAAGTCGTTCTCTGCGGGCTTTATCGACTATCTGTCATTCGGGATCCTGCCGTCGTTTAACGGCTACCAGACCCACTTCCTGAGCGCCATTATCATCGGCATTCCAATGGGCCTGATTTATTACTTCACGTTCCGCTTTGTGATCCGTCGTTTCGACGTGAAAACGCCGGGCCGCACCGAAGTAACCGCCAACGCGGATGAAAAATCGGATTCCGAGCTCGCGACCGAGATCATCACCCTGCTGGGCGGCGCGCATAACATTGACTCCGTCGGCGCCTGTATCACCCGCCTGCGTCTGGAAGTGGCAAAAAGCGACGCGGTGGATAAAGACGGTCTTAACGGACTCGGCGCGCGCGGCGTGGTGTTTGTCGGCGACAACGGCATTCAGGTGATTTTCGGTGCCAGAGCACAGTTTATCGCCCAGACCATGTCCACCATGATCGGCAAATAATAAGATGCCTGAACGACACGTCTCCTGTACGCTGGGAGGCGTGTTTTATCTGGCTGATAATCGGTAAATTTCAGGGAGCGGTTTTGAAGAAAGTCAGCATTATTGATGTCGCGAAGCACGCGGGCGTGTCGGTTTCCACCGTATCGCTGGTGCTGCGCCAGAAAGGGAAAATCTCAGAGGCAACGATCGAGAAGGTCAACGCTGCCATCAATACCCTGGGCTATGTTCATAACGTTGCCGCTGCCAACCTTCGCGCCAATACCTCCAACCTGATTGGCCTGATCCTCCGCGACTTTAGCGACAGCTTCTCCATCAAGGTGATGGCGAGCATTGTTCAGGATCTTGAAAAACAGGGATATATGGTTTTTCTCGGTCAGCCCCAGAACGATCATGACCAGCTTGAGCGCTGCCTGCTGTCGTTTAAGCAGCAGGGCGTCGCCGGGGTGATCTATCTGGCCTCGGATACCCGCACCTCTACCCTGCCGGAAAAGATTCGCCACTGCCCGCTGCCGCTGGTGGTGGTCTCTCAGTCGCTGCTGGATGAAAAATGCAATCTGGTGATGCGCGATAACCGACAGGCGGCCAGTCTGGCGGTGCGTTATCTTATCGAGCGCGGTCATCGTAATATCGCCTACATAGGCGGACGGGAAGGCTGCCTTATCCGCGAACAGCGCCTGCTCGGTTTTCGCAGCGCGATGGCGCAAAACGGGCTGGTCTGGCGCGATGAATACTCGCCGGCCTGCAGCGATGACACGCTGGCAGCGGGTTTTGCCACACGCCAGCTTCTGGAAAAAAACAACACCATCACCGCCCTGCTCTGCCACTCGCCGGATGCCATGATCGGCTCCATCTCCGGTATTCATCAGGTCGGGCGCACGGTGGGTAAAGATGTGTTTCTGACGCAGCAGGTCGCCCTGGTCGGTTTCGAAGATATGCTCCACGTGAACCTCACCTCACCCTCGTTTACCTACGTCTCGTCCGCCAGCGAAGAGACGGGGCGTCAGGCGGCCGGGCTGATTATTCGCACGCTGAAGGAGCCGACGCTGCAAACCCAGCGTATTACGCTCTCCGGGCAGCTTATCGCACGCGAGTCGGCGTAAAATCAGAATTTAGCACAGGTCTTTTAGCGCGAGATGACTGCTATATTTCCATGATTTGCCATGGATAATCACAATGCCTACCGTCATTACGCACGCTGCTGTTCCGCTTTGCCTGGGCTTAGGCCTGGGGACAAAAGTTATCCCACCCCGCCTGCTGTTTGCCGGTATTGTCCTCGCCATGCTGCCGGACGCCGACGTGCTGGCGTTCAAGTTCGGCGTCGCGTACGGCAACGTTTTCGGCCATCGCGGCTTTACCCACTCCCTGCTGTTTGCCTTCGTGGTGCCGATACTTTGCGTACTGACTGGACGACGATGGTTCCGGGCCAGCCTGACGCGATGCTGGCTGTTTTTAACCGTGTCACTGCTGTCGCACAGCCTGCTGGATTCGATTACCACAGGCGGGAAAGGCGTCGGCTGGCTGTGGCCGTGGTCGGATGAACGCTTCTTTGCGCCGTGGCAGGTGATTAAGGTCGCGCCGTTTGCGCTCTCACGCTATACCACGCCGTACGGGCATCAGGTGATTATTTCAGAACTGCTGTGGGTGTGGCTGCCGGGTGTGGTGCTGATGGGGTTGCTGTGGTGGAAAAGAAGGTAAAAAAAAAGCCGGGTGGCGGCTGCGCCTTACCCGGCCTACTTTTGCCTGTTGGCCCGGCAAGCGTAAGCGTCACCGGGCGTTACAGACTTACTTACGGCGCCAGGTCGTTCCCTGCGGTCCGTCCTCCAGGATGATGCCCATCTCGGTCAGACGGTTACGCGCCGCATCGGCCGCCGCCCAGTCCTTCGCCTGACGCGCTTCCAGACGCGCTTTGATCAACGCTTCAATTTCCGCCACTTCACCGTCATCCGCCTGTGCACCGCTCTGCAGGAACGCGTCCGGCTCCTGCTCCAGCAGGCCGAGCACGGCAGAGAGCTTACGCAGATGTGACGCCAGCGCATTCGCGGCCGCCATATCCTCGGACTTCAGGCGGTTCACTTCGCGCGCCATGTCGAACAGCACGGAGTAGGCTTCCGGGGTGTTGAAGTCGTCGTTCATCACCTCAACGAAGCGTGCTTCGAACGCTTCGCCGCCTGCCGCCGGAACAGACTTGTCGGTTCCGCGCAGCGCGGTGTACAGACGCTCCAGCGCCGAGCGCGCCTGCTTCAGGTTCTCTTCGCTGTAGTTCAGCTGGCTGCGATAGTGGCCGGACATCAGGAAGTAGCGCACGGTTTCCGCGTCGTAATACTTCAGCACGTCGCGCACGGTAAAGAAGTTACCCAGCGATTTCGACATCTTCTCGCGGTCAACCATCACCATCCCGGAGTGCATCCAGTAGTTCACGTACTCGCCGCCGTGGGCGCAGGTGGACTGCGCGATTTCGTTTTCGTGGTGCGGGAACATCAGGTCTGAACCGCCGCCGTGAATGTCGAAGTGCTTGCCCAGCTGCTTGCAGTTCATCGCGGAACATTCAATGTGCCAGCCCGGACGGCCGTCGCCCCACGGGGATGGCCAGCTTGGTTCCCCCTCTTTGGACATCTTCCACAGCACGAAGTCCATCGGGTTACGCTTCACGTCAACCACATCAACGCGGGCACCGGCCTGGAGCTGGTCCAGATCCTGACGGGAAAGTGCACCGTAGGTTGGGTCCGTCGGCACGGAGAACATCACGTCGCCGTTGTCGGCAACATACGCATGACCGCGGGCGATCAGCTTCTCTGTGATCTCGATGATTTCGTGAATATGGTGGGTCGCGCGCGGCTCGCTGTCCGGACGCAGAATATTCAGGGCGTCGAAGTCTTTGTGCATCTCAGCGATCATGCGATCCACCAGCGCGACAAAGCTTTCGCCGTTTTCATTCGCGCGCTTGATGATCTTATCGTCGATGTCGGTGATGTTGCGCACGTATTTCAGGTTGTACCCCAGAAAACGCAGGTAGCGTGACACCACGTCGAAGGCGACAAAGGTACGGCCATGGCCAATGTGACAGAGATCGTAAACCGTAATACCACACACGTACATGCCGACTTCCCCGGCATGGATAGGTTTAAATTCCTCTTTTTGGCGCGTCATTGTATTAAAGATTTTTAACATCGAAGATTCCATGTAAACACGTGTGTGGTTGAAAACCGGCTATTCTACCCGTAATTCAAACCCGAAGCAGCACACAATGCAAGGTGATCGCATCCTGTGGTTATGCTATAACAAGCCCCTATAGATGACCCGAAGGCGGGTCGACGTACCACAATAACGGAACAGGATGCAAAAATGGTTACTTTCCACACTAATCATGGCGATATCGTAATCAAAACCTTTGATGACAAAGCGCCTGAAACAGTTAAAAACTTCCTGGACTACTGCCGCGAAGGTTTCTACAACAACACCATTTTCCACCGCGTGATCAACGGTTTCATGATCCAGGGCGGCGGTTTCGAACCTGGCATGAACCAGAAAGCCACTAAAGAGCCGATCAAGAACGAAGCGAACAACGGCCTGAAAAACACCCGCGGCACGCTGGCGATGGCACGTACTCAGGCGCCTCACTCTGCGACCGCGCAGTTCTTCATTAACGTGGCGGACAACGACTTCCTGAACTTCTCCGGCGAAAGCCTGCAGGGTTGGGGCTACTGCGTATTCGCAGAAGTGGTTGAAGGTATGGACGTGGTTGACAAGATCAAAGCCGTCTCTACTGGCCGCAGCGGTATGCACCAGGACGTTCCAAAAGAAGACGTTGTGATTACCAGCGTGACCGTCAGCGAGTAATTGGTGGCGACACTCTTTATTGCGGATCTTCATCTGCAAACAGAAGAACCGGCGATAACCGCCGGTTTTCTGCGTTTTTTACGCGGTGAAGCGAAAAGCGCTGATGCGCTGTACATCCTGGGCGACCTCTTTGAAGCCTGGATTGGCGACGACGATCCTAACCCGCTGCACCGTGAAATGGCCGCCGCCATTCACGCGCTGGTGGATTCGGGCGTCCCCTGCTACTTCATTCACGGTAACCGTGATTTCCTGATCGGCAAGCGCTACGCCCGTGAAAGCGGCATGACGCTGCTGCCGGAAGAACAAGTGCTCGACCTCTACGGCCGCAAGGTGCTGATCATGCACGGCGACACGCTCTGCACCGACGATACCGGCTACCTGGCGTTTCGCGCCAAAGTCCACACCCCGTGGATCCAGAAGGTGTTCCTTGCCCTGCCGCTCTTTATCCGCAACCGCATCGCCGCCAGAATGCGCGCAGGCAGTAAAGCCGCCAACAGCAGCAAATCCATGACCATCATGGACGTCAATCCGCAGGCGGTCGTGCGGGTGATGGAAAAGCATGACGTTCAGTGGCTGATCCACGGTCATACCCATCGTCCTGACGTGCATTCCCTCATCGCCAACGGCCAGCGCGCACACCGCGTGGTATTGGGTGCCTGGCACACCGAAGGTTCTATGGTCAAAGTCACGCCTGAGGGCGTGGAGCTGATCGCGTTTCCTTTTTAACCCCTCCACATCATTCTATTTTTTTGAACAATATCGGCAAATTGTTTCGATTTTAATCCGCCCGTGGTCGGCCTATTATTTATCACATCAGGGCAACACGCCCTATCCCAGACAAAAAACTTAAGGAATACGACCATGAAATCCATCAAAACTTTCGTTGCAGTTGCGGCTCTCTCCCTGGTTTCTTTTGGTTCTTTCGCGCAGAGCGTGAGCGCAACCGCCTCTACCCTTGACCGCGCAGAAGCGAAAATCGCTGCACAGGCTGCTGAACAGGGTGCGTCTTATAAAATCACCAGCGCGAAGGTCGATAATCGCGTGTATATGACCGCAGAACTGACGAAATAATGATTGCGCCTCGACGAAAACAGACCGCCAGAAAGCGGTCTGTTTTGTTATGAATTGATGGCAACAACGGCTCAAGATTTAACCGCGCAACCGTTTTCCTTGCCCGTATAACATGCTATTCTCTGTGCCCTCGAAAGCAGTGTGTTTCGCACCACAGGAGTTTTAAGACGCATGTCTTCCCGCAATAATCCGGCGCGTGTCGCCATCGTGATGGGGTCCAAAAGCGACTGGGCTACCATGCAGTTCGCCGCCGAAATCTTTGACATCCTGAATGTTCCGCACCACGTTGAAGTGGTCTCTGCACACCGTACGCCGGACAAACTGTTCAGCTTCGCCGAAAGCGCCGAAGAGAACGGTTATGAGGTGATCATCGCCGGTGCGGGCGGCGCAGCACATCTGCCGGGCATGATTGCCGCCAAAACCCTGGTGCCGGTTCTGGGCGTACCGGTTCAGAGCGCCGCGTTAAGCGGTGTGGACAGCCTCTACTCCATCGTTCAGATGCCGCGCGGTATTCCTGTCGGCACGCTGGCGATTGGCAAAGCGGGTGCCGCAAACGCCGCCCTGCTGGCCGCGCAGATCCTGGCGACGCACGATAAAGACTTACATCAGCGTCTGGCGGCGTGGCGTAAAGCCCAGACCGACGAAGTGCTGGACAACCCGGACCCGCGGGGTGCGGCATGAAGCAGGTTTGCGTCCTTGGTAACGGCCAGTTAGGCCGCATGCTGCGTCAGGCCGGTGAGCCGCTGGGTATTGCCGTCTGGCCCGTCGGGCTGGACGCCGAGCCAGAAGCCGTCCCATTCCACCAGAGCGTGATCACCGCCGAGATTGAACGCTGGCCGGAGACCGCTCTGACCCGCGAGCTGGCGCGCCATAACGCCTTCGTTAACCGCGACGTGTTCCCGATCGTTGCCGACCGCCTGACGCAAAAGCAGCTGTTCGACAAGCTCGGCCTCGCGACCGCGCCGTGGCAGCTCCTGTCCGATAAAAGCGAGTGGAACGACGTCTTCGCCATGCTGGGCGAGCTGGCGATCGTGAAGCGCCGCGTGGGTGGCTACGACGGCCGCGGCCAGTGGCGCCTGCGCGCAGGCGACACCGCCGAGCTGCCGAATGACTGCTACGGCGAGTGCATCGTTGAGCAGGGCATTAACTTCAGCGGTGAAGTCTCGCTGGTTGGCGCGCGCGGGCATGACGGCCGCACGGTGTTTTATCCGCTGACGCATAACCTGCATCAGGACGGCATTCTGCGCACCAGCGTCGCCTTCCCGCACGCCAATGCCGACCAGCAGGCGCAGGCGGAAGAGATGCTCTCTGCCATCATGCACGAACTCGGTTATGTCGGCGTCATGGCGATGGAGTGCTTTATCACCCCGTCCGGTCTGCTGATCAACGAGCTGGCACCGCGCGTGCACAACAGCGGCCACTGGACGCAAAACGGCGCCTCCATCAGCCAGTTTGAGCTGCACCTGCGCGCCATTACCGACCTGCCGCTGCCGCAGCCGGTGGTGAACAGCCCGTCGGTGATGATCAACCTGATCGGGACCGATCTGAACTACGACTGGCTGAAGCTGCCGCTGGTGCATCTGCACTGGTATGACAAAGAGGTCCGCGAGGGTCGTAAAGTCGGCCACCTGAACCTGAACGACAGCGACACGGGCCGTCTGAGCGCCACGCTGGAAGCCATGATCCCGCTCCTGCCGCCGGAATACGCGAGCGGTATTGTCTGGGCACAATCTAAGCTTAAATAGTTCTCCCTCCGCCGGGGAGTTGACCTCCTCTTTCCCCGGCGTACAATTCCCGCCCATTGCTGCTTAGCTTTCTTCTGGAATAACCATGAACGATGGAACGGACTATCGCGCGATCCTCGCGTCCGATACCCCTTTAATCGACGTTCGCGCGCCGATCGAATTTGCCCAGGGCGCGATGCCAGCGGCAGTCAACCTGCCTTTAATGAACGATGACGAGCGCGCCGCCGTCGGTACCTGTTATAAACGTCAGGGACCGGACGCCGCGCTGGCGCTCGGCCATCGCCTGGTGAGCGGCGACACGCGTGAGGCCCGCATCAACGCCTGGCGCGTAGCCAGCCTTGCCCATCCTGAGGGCTTTCTCTGCTGCGCGCGCGGCGGCCAGCGCTCGCATATCTCGCAGGCCTGGCTGAAAGAGGCGGGTATCGACTATCCGCTGATCCGCGGTGGCTATAAGGCCCTGCGCCAGACGGCGATTCAGGTGACCATCGAGCAGTCGCAAAAGCCGATGGTGCTTATCGGCGGCTGTACCGGGAACGGTAAAACCCTGCTGGTGAAGCAGCACGCGCAGGGTATCGATCTGGAAGGGCTGGCGCACCATCGCGGCTCGTCATTTGGCCGCACGCTCACGCCGCAGCTTTCTCAGGCCAGCTTTGAAAATCACCTTGCGGTTGAGCTATTGAAAAAAGACGCCGCGCGCTGGGTACTGGAAGATGAGGGCCGGATGATTGGCTCCAACCACCTGCCGGCCTGCCTGCGCGACCGCATGGTTGAAGCCCCTATCGTCGTGGTCGAGGATCCGTTTGACATTCGTCTTGAGCGCCTGCGCGAAGAGTATTTCGACCATATGTGGGCGGACTTTTCTGCCGCCTACGGCGAGGAAGCGGGCTGGAAAGAATACAGCGAGTACCTGCATCACGGCCTGTTCGCCATACGCCGCCGTCTTGGGCTGCAGCGCTTTGCGGAATTTACCGCGCTGTTAGACTCCGCGCTGCTGGAACAGCAACGCTCTGGCCGCACTGACGCGCACTTCAGCTGGCTTGTACCGCTCCTGAACGACTATTACGACCCGATGTACGGCTATCAGCTGGAGAAAAAGGCGGAAAAGATTGTGTATCGCGGGACGTACGAAGAAATTGCTGAGTGGCTTGATCGCTGAAAAAAGCCGGGTGGCGGCTACGCCTTACCCGGCCTACGCGTACTGTTGTGGCCCCGGTAAGCGCAGCGCCACCGGGGAACAGACGGCTTAGAAGTCGTAACGCAGACGCACCAGGTTCATGTCGCCCAGGTTGTCGGTGCTGGAGGTGAACACGTGTTCATAATCCACGCGGAAACCGTAATCCAGCTGGAAGCTGATACCCACGCCGTTGTCGATGCGCTGGTAGTTACGGCCGTTCACGTACTCAATGCGGTCACCCATGAAGTAAGGCTGGATGGATTTCACCGCGTACTGACCGACTGGGAATTTGTACCCTGCGAAGTACTCAATACCCCACGCGTCGCCCGCAAAGTAGTCGTTAACAGACACTTTTTTGGTGGTCAGGAAGTTCTGGTACCAGCCGCCGCCTGCGGAGAAGGTCCAGTTGTCCGGGGTCCAGCTCAGCGCGGTACCGAGGATGTTCTGGTCGTAGGTTTTGCTGTCGCCGTTGTCCGGGTTACGCATGTCGGCGCGGGTGTAGTTCCACGCGGCGCCCCAGGTCAGGTCGGTAGTCAGGTGGTAATCCAGGCCCAGCGAGCCGCCGCCTTTGCGCTTGTAGCGCAGGCCGTTGCCCGGCAGGTATTCGCTGTCTTCAAACAGGTAGGATGCGTAAATGTCCGCATCGCCCACGGTTTTCTTATATTTCAGCATCTGGCGTGAACGGTAAGAACCGTCGTAATCGCCGTTGATCCCGTTACCCGGTGCCTGAGCGATCATGTCGTAGTCCCAGATATCGGTTTTCGCGCCCACCACATCATAGTAAACGCTGTTCTGTTGACCGAAGGTCAGCGTACCCCAGGTGTCGCTCTTCAGACCGGTATAGAGCATACGACGCGTGGTGTCGTGCGCGCCTTCGGCGTAGTGGTGATCCCAGTTAAACTGCGCAGGAATATTCACACCCAGCTCGTAGTAGCTGATCCAGCTGATGTCATCAAACAGGTAGTAATCTGCTGCGAAACGGAAGCGGGTGCCGCCGTCAAAGCCGTTACGCTTGTAGCTGTTTTTCCCGTCGTCGCCGGTCATGTTCTGGAACTGAGGACGAATACTGCCGCCAACGGTGAAGTTCAGGCGGCTCAGCGGGTTACCCGCCTGAGGATCCTGCTTAAGAACGGTGATTTCCGCCTGAGAAGCGAAGGTCGTTAATGCCACTGCCGCGCCAATCGTTGCCGCCAGCGCTGATTTTTTTATAGTCATTATTTTTCCTTAATAGACACGCTGCTAAATATTTAGCGGGTGAATATTAACTGGAAATAATCGGGCTGTGTGGACGGGTTTTTAATGTTTTGTGCTACTAAATGAGTGGGTATTATCACTTTGTGCTATTTAAACACTACGCACCGGCATAAAAATCCGGTGCGTAATTATCACTATACTAAATCAACTCGCAAACTGACGGAACAGGGCTTTGCCCTTTAGCAGCCGCGTGCCGAGCCAGCCTCCGCAGAGGGAAAGCAGCACAGCGCCGCACAGAGGCAGAGTCAACCAAAGACGCCAGTCAGGCTCCCACGGGAAGTCGAAGACCTTTGTCTGCAGCACCGCCAGCGCCGTCTCTGCGCCAATGGCGGCCACCAGACCGGCCACCAGCCCCAGCAGCGCAAACTCGCTCCAGAGCGTCATTCGCAGCAGCCGCTTACCGGCCCCCAGCGTGCGGTAAACCACCAGTTCCTGATGGCGCTGGCGCATGCCCACCTGAACCTGGGCCAACAGCAACAGCACGCCGCAGATCGTCACCAGCACCACCATGACCTCCAGCGCGCGGCTCACCTGCTCCAGCACCTGCCCCACCTGTTTGAGGATCGCGCCGATATCCAGCAGGCTGACCGTCGGAAACTCCCGGTTGAGCTGGGTCAGCATGCCGTTGCCGTTTTCCCAGCGGAAGCTGGTCAGCCAGCTCTGCGGCTGATCGTCCAGCGCCCCCGGCGGGAAGATAAAGAAGAAGTTGGGCCGCAGGCTTTCCCAGTCCACTTTACGCAGGCTGGTGACTTTCGCGGTGAAATCCTGGGTATCGCCGGTGAAGGTCACGCTGTCTCCCAGCTTCACGTTCAGGCGCGTCGCCAGCCCCTCCTCCATCGACACCTCCCCCGCTTTTGGCGGCCAGGTGCCGGCGGTTATCGGGTTGTGATCAGGGCGTTTATCCTGCCATGTCAGATTCAGCTCGCGGTTAAGCGACTCGTCCTTATTCCCCTCCGTTGGCTGGCCGTTGATCTGCGTCAGACGCGCGCGAACGATGGGATAGAACGACTCGGGGATGATGTGATGCTCCGCCAGGAAGCCCTTCAGCGGCGTAACCTGCTCAGGCGCAATATTGATCAGGAAATAGTTCGGGCTTTCCGGTGGAAGCTGCTGCTGCCAGCGGTCGAGCAGATCGCCGCGCAGCACCAGCAGCAGCGCCAGCAGCATAAACGACAGCGAGAACGCCGACAGCTGGCTGAGCGTAGACCAGGGCTGGTGCAGCAGACGGTTGACCGCCAGGCGCACGGGCAGGGATTTTACCGTCACCCTTTTCAGGAGGTTGAGCAGTATCCAGCCCAGCACGCCGCACAGCAGCGCCAGCACAACCGCCCCGGCCAGCACCGCCCACAGCAGCGTGCTGCCGCCCATCAGCCACGCCAGCAACCCCACCGCCACCGCAATAATCACAGGAAGGTAGAACTTCAGCGGCCAGACGTTCGCCACCGCATCGTTGCGAAGCACGCGCAGCGGCTGCGTGGCGAGCAGCAGGCGATAGGGCCGAAGCCCCACCAGCACCGAGATCACCGTCATCGCGCCCATCGCCCACAGCCACGGCCAGAGGCTGGCCGGCGGCAAGGCGGCCGGAAGCACCGGTTTCAGCATCACCATCAGCAGTTTTTCAAACAGCAGCCCCATTATTCCGCCGGTCAGCGCCGACAGGACCAGCAGCATCAGCCACTGGCCGACAATTAGCTTGCGCAGCTGCGCCCGGCCCGCCCCGAGGGTTTTGAGGATCGCCACCAGGTCGTAGCGGCTGCGGCAGTAGTGCCCCATCGCCACGGCCACCGCCGCCACCGCCAGCAGCAGGGTCAACAGGGCCGACAGCAGCAGGAACTGCTGAGAGCGCTCCAGAGATTTACCGAGCGCCCCCTCGTCCTGCTCCAGCCCGTACCAGCGGTGTTCCGGTTTGAGCTGCGGCAGAAGCCATTTTTCATACGCAGCAAGCTGGGCGGGCGTGCCGCCAAATTTATAGCGCCAGGTAACGCGGCTGCCCGGCTGTACCGCATGGGTGGCCGCGACATCCGCGGTGTTCATCAGCAGACGCGGCGCAAGCTGGAACGGGTTAAATCCGCCGTCGGGCTCCTGCACCACTTCCCCGGCGATTTTCAGCGTGGCGTCGCCGACGTCGATACTGTCGCCGGGTTTGAGGTTCAGCAGCGCCATCAGACGCGATGCCAGCAGCACCGTACCGGGCGTCGGCTTTAACCCCGGCGGACTGGTCTGTAAGTCACCGTACATCGGGTAGATATCATCGACGGCCTTGACGCTCGCCAGCTGCGGCATGTCGCCCGCGAAGGTCATGGTCTGGAAGGTGAGCTGCTCTCCCACCTTCAGCCCTTCTTTACGCGCTGCTTCAATCCAGCCCGGCGGCACGGGGCGGGAGCTTTCCAGCGCCCTGTCCCCCGCCATAAACTCCCGGCTCTGCTGGCTGAGCCCTTTTTCCATGCGGTCGCTGACGCTGCCGAGCGCCAGCACGCAGGCCACCGCCAGGCTGAGCGCCAGCCAGACAATCAGCAGCGAGGGCGAGCGCCACTCGCGCCAGAACCAGCGGGTAATCATGCTTCCTCCTGCAGAACACCGTTCACCAGCCGCAGGCGACGGTCGCAGCGCGCCGCGAGCTGCGGATCGTGAGTGACGAGGATCAACGTGGTGCCGTGCTCGCGGTTGAGCAAAAACAGCAGGTCGGCAATCCTGTCGCCGGTTTTACGGTCAAGGTTGCCGGTAGGCTCATCGGCAAAGAGCACCTCAGGGCGGCCGTTAAACGCGCGGGCCAGCGCCACGCGCTGCTGCTCACCGCCGGAAAGCTGGGCGGGAAGATGGTCGAGACGTTTCCCCAGACCGAGCTGTTCCAGCAGCGCCTTCGCATGAGCGCGGCTTTCACGGCTGTTTTCACCGCGCAACAGCGCCGGGAGCTCGACGTTTTCCAGGGCGTTCAGGGTTGGGATCAGCATAAAGGACTGAAAGACAAAACCAACGTGACGCGCGCGCAGCGCGGCCCGCGCCTCTTCATCAAGCT
>OGEK01000539.1_pt1 | contig 39700 bp, 32 predicted proteins | sample 1570641 | NCBI WGS metagenome assembly OGEK01 (sample SAMEA2582136, study PRJEB24529) | metagenome | biome: Human gut stool | place: China | collected 2011
TTTCAGAAAACAGAAGCAGATACAGCGTCCAGTAAAGAGAGCCAAGGGCAAAGCAGCCGTAAAAACAGGTCAGCAGGAAATATATCTGTTTTCGATCTTTCAGATACCAGATGCCACTCAGACAAAAGCCCAGCAGGGTGACAGCGAATTGAAAAAGATTACTGATCAGCTCCATCTCCATTGTTCCCCTTTTGTTCCTCTGTCTGCTCCTCTTTGTTCAGCTGGCGGATGCGGAAGCACAGAATAGTCACGCAAACGCCGAGAATAAAAGCGAGCAGTCCGATTACCATATATCCCAGTGTGGTGCCGCCACCTAAAATTGTTGCTGCCGTTTCAAAGCCGGAAGAAGTACCGGGCGTAATCTGTCCGACAATACCTGGCATGACAAAGGAAACCCCAGCGATCACTGCAAGACATGCCGCTATGCAGAATGCGGAGACAATCTGTCTGTACCGCAGTCTCTGCCGTCGTTCTTTTTCCTCAATACGCCGTTTTACCTCAGCAATCCGTTCCTCATTTTTCAACATCTGTAATACCCTCCCGTTGCAATAATCCACGTAAACGCTCTTTTCCCCGGTACACCATATTTGTGATTTGCTTCACACTTTTTCCCATGACCTTAGCAGCCTGTTGATAGCTCATACCCTCAAAATAGGTCAGATAAAGAGCCTCCCGATAATCTGAATTTAACTCGTCCATGCAGAGATGCAGGATCTGATTTCGTTCCTTTGTGCGGATGACCTCCTCCACCAGTGTCTGCGCCTCCGGCCCTCTGGTCAGGTCGTCAAGACTGAAGATAATCCGCCGTCTGCTTTTGTGGCGTAAAGCCATGTGCCGCGCCGCTTTATAGAGATAAGCCTTAAAACATCCATCCCGGATGCGGGGCTTTTTCGTAAACAGCCAGGAAAAGGTTTCCATCATTAAGTCCTCCGCTTCGTGGACATCATGCAGATAACCATCGATGTATAAGGTCAATGGGTCGCCGTATTTTTTTATCAATAGTTCAAGTCCTGCCTCGTCACCGCTCAGATATTGCCCATAAAGCTCTTCATCAGTAGCCATACCGTTCAATTCCTTTCCCCATATTACTCCTCTGTTGTCAGGTGTAATCTCCGGGCTTCTTTCCTTCGTTCTTTTAATAAGCATAGTATACTTTTGTTTACAAAATACGTCAATTGTTCATAGCAATTCTACAAAATAATGCAACTTTGTATACTTCCCTGTGTTATCTGATTTCTTACAGTGGACAGTGCAAAAGAACTGTCCGTAACCGGACTGAAAACACCGGAAATAATAAAAGCAGCTGTATAGCTCTAAAGAGCAAACAGTAGTGGCGTCATGGATGCACCCTGAAAAAAGGCGGTATCCCGCCTTTTTTCAGATGCTCTGGTAACTCAGTTACCGAGTAATTCATAAACATTTATTAGAACTTTATTCAGCCTTTATAGCCCAGCGCATCTTTGTGGAACGGGCTCTTGGGTTCTGTGTGCACTCTTTGGCTGAGGGGCGGATCACATCTTTTGCATAGTCTGAGTAGATTCCCTCCTTGTATCCTGCTTTAAGCGCTTTCTTTACCAGCTTGTCTTCACCGGAATGAAAGGTAAGGATTGCCACACGTCCGCCCGGACGCAAAGCATCCGGAAGCTTCTCCATAAATTCATACAGTACTTCGAACTCATGGTTAACATCAATACGCAATGCCTGGAAGGTTCGCTGACAGGTCTTCTTAATTGTCTCTTTCTTTTCTTTTTCAGGAAGGAAATCAAGAGTTTTTTCGATTACCTGACGCAGTTTTGTGGTAGTATCAATATGATTGCCTCTGCGGATCTCATCGGTAATGGCTTTGGCGAGTTCCTCATAGTATGGTTCATCAGAATTTTCACAGAGCATTCCCGCAAGCTCCTCTCTGGAAATGGTATCCAGACGCTGGGCTGCACTGATGCCGGTTTCCTGATTCAGGCGCAGATCCAGAGGTCCGTCTGTTTTAAAAGAGAAACCTCTTTTGGGGTTATCAATCTGCATGGATGAAACACCGAGATCTGCCAGAATAAAGTCAAATCCTCCAACCTTTTTGGCAATCTCATCAATGGTGCAGAAGTTCTGAAGCTTTACTGTCAGCAGTTCTTCCCCGAATCCCTGCTCTGCCAGACGTTTCTTTGTTTTGGCGGATTCTTCAGGGTCTACATCTGTTGCATAAATATGGCCCTTGCCATTCAGACACTGAAGCATTGCTTTCGTATGGCCGCCATAGCCCAATGTGGCATCAAATCCGGTTTCGCCCGGCTGGATATTAAGAAAATCAAGGATTTCCTTAACCATAATGGAGATATGCATTCCCGCCGGGGTATTTCCTTTCTGAATCACGTGTTCAATGGTATCTTTATATTTCTCAGGCTGTAATTCCTTGTATTTCTCTTCGAATTTCTTCGGATATTTTCCTTTATAACGGACACGTCTTTTATGTGGTGTCTGGTTCTGGTTTTCCATAAAATCCCCTTTTGTTTTTTATTCCTGTGTGATACAGGTTACTTCATAGCCGGCTTCTTTGATCACTTCGCGGATCTTATCCTCGTCCAGTTTTTCCGGAGCATGGATCACTGTAGTTCCTTTTTCATGGGAGGAAACTACATCTTCCACTCCAAATGCCTCTTTTACTGCCTTTGTCACATGTGCTTCACAATGTCCACACATCATTCCTGTTACGTTTACTGTGATTGTTGTCATTTCTTTGTTCTCCTTGTTTTCTTTTATATTTTCCTGATCTTTTGGATCATGAATTTCACTGTTGCAAAAGTCTGGATTCTCTGCCTTTAGACTTTTGTTTTCTGTTACGTTTTTCATTTCTGCATTAGCTGAAATATAATGGATTTCTTCCACATTCTGTTTTATTTTTTTGTCTCTGGAAGCATCGTGTACCTTAAAGAGATTCAGTCTCAGTGCATTGGTTACCACACAGAAACTGGAAAGGCTCATGGCAGCTGCACCAAACATGGGGTTCAGTGTCCATCCGAAAATCGGAATCCATACACCGGCTGCCAGTGGAATACCGATCACATTGTAGAAGAATGCCCAGAAAAGATTCTCATGGATATTTCTCAATGTTGCCCGGCTTAAACGTATGGCAGCAGGTACATCACTGAGCCGGCTCTTCATTAATACCACATCTGCGGCATCAATGGCAACATCTGTTCCTGCACCGATCGCAATACCGATGTCTGCCCTGGTAAGTGCAGGGGCATCATTGATTCCGTCTCCTACCATGGCAACCTTTCCCTGTTCCTTCAGAGAACGGATCACACTTTCCTTGCCATCCGGAAGAACACCTGCAATTACATCGTCCACTCCTGCCTGTGCTCCGATCGCTTTTGCTGTGCGTTCATTATCACCGGTAAGCATTACTACCCGGATTCCCATGTTCTGCAGTTCTTTTATTGCCTGAGGACTGTCCTCTTTTATAACATCTGCCACTGCGATCATGCCGAGAAGCTTCCCGCCTTTTGCAAAAAGAAGTGGTGTTTTTCCTTCTCCTGCAAGTTTTTCTGCCTGCTTCATCAGTTCCGGTGATACAGAGGTTTCATTGCTGATAAATTTCATATTTCCGCCTGTAAGCACATCACTGTTTAATGCTGCACGAAGACCGTTTCCAGGAAGAGCCTGAAAATCAGAAACCTTCTGCAAAACAATCTTTTTCTCTTCTGCTCTGGCAATAATGGCTTTTGCAAGAGGATGTTCACTCTTCTTCTCAAGTGCATAGGCATAGCCTAAAAGCTCTTCCTCTGAGATTCCCTTTGCAGGAACCATATCTGTCACCTGCGGTTCACCCTTTGTGATAGTTCCTGTCTTATCTAATGCAACGATCTGGATCTTACCTGCTTCCTCCAGGGATACTGCTGTTTTAAACAGGATTCCGTTTTTGGCCCCCATTCCGTTTCCTACCATAATGGCAACCGGTGTGGCAAGCCCAAGGGCACAGGGACAGCTGATGACCAGAACAGAAATACCTCTGGCAAGTGCATATCCGAACTCTTTTCCTGCCAGTAGCCAGACAATGGTGGTGACAACCGCAATACTGATAACTGTCGGAACAAAAACTCCGGAAACCCTGTCTGCGATTTTGGCAATAGGCGCTTTGGTTGCAGCCGCATCACTGACCATCTTAATAATCTGGGAAAGAGTAGTGTCCTCGCCTACCCGGGTAGCTTCGCATCTGATAAATCCGGACTGGTTTACGGTTGCAGCAGAGACTGCATCTCCCGGATTCTTGTCAACAGGGATACTCTCCCCTGTAAGTGCCGCCTCATTGACAGCACTGTTTCCCTCAAGGACCACTCCGTCCACCGGAATGTTCTCACCGGGACGTACCACAAAAACATCACCTTTTCGGACCTGTTCGATGGGCACCGTAGCCTCCTGTCCGTTCCGGACAACAACTGCTGTCTTAGGTGCCAGCTTCATCAGACCTTTCAGCGCATCCGTTGTCTTTCCCTTAGATCGGGCTTCCAGCATTTTTCCAACTGTGATCAGGGTAAGGATCATGGCTGCAGATTCAAAATAGAACTCCATCATGTAATTCATAACTGCTGCAGAATCTCCGTCCACCTGTGCCCTTGTCATTGCAAAAAGTACATAAACACTCCACAAAAAGGATGCCATGGAACCAAGTGCCACAAGGGTATCCATATTTGGTGCATGATGCCACAGACTCTTAAAGCCGCTGATAAAAAATTTCTGGTTAATGACCATTATGATTCCGGCGAGAAGAAGCTGCACCAGTCCCATGGCAATATGATTATCATTAAACCATGCCGGAAGAGGCCAGTCCCACATCATATGTCCCATGGAAAAATACATCAGCACAAGCAGAAAGCCTATAGATGCGATCAGCCTTCGTTTCAGTGCCGGTGTTTCATGGTCTTCCAGTGCCTCCTCTGCCGCAGAAGCAGATATCTGTTCTCCGGATGCCCCCTTTAAGGATGCTCCATAACCTGCATCCTGTACTGCCTTGATGATCGCACCTGCACCGGCAGTTCCCTCTACTCCCATGGAGTTGGTCAGCAGACTGACCGAACAGGATGTCACCCCCGGAACCCTGGATACGGCCTTCTCCACTCTGCTGCTGCAGGCTGCACAGCTCATTCCGGTTACATTGTATTGTTCCATTTCTATTCCTCCTACGACTTGTTGTTCCTTACCTGATATCTACTGCTCTGTTGCTTTGCAGTTCCCGGATCTTTGTTCTGCTGTACTCTGATGCTATAACAGTCTGAACACAGCTTTCACTTCATCAGTTTCTGCAAAGTAGCCACCAGTTCATCGATCGTCTCATCCTTGCCCCTGCGGATATCTCTTGCCACACAGTTGCGGATATGGCTGGCAAGCAGTTCTTTGTTAAATGCGTTCACTGCTGCGTTGACTGCTGCGGACTGGATCAGGATATCGTTACAGTACGCATCATTCTCCAGCATACCGATAATCCCTCGGATTTGTCCTTCCACACGTTTAAGACGATTGATCAGCTTCTTTCTCTCCTCCTCAGAACGCATTGTGTGTTTTGTGCAACAGGGACAGACTTTTTTCTCCTGTGTATCTGCCATATGGGAAATCCTCCTTCTGATTTTTATGTACTCTCGGAATCTTTTTGTACTTGATTTTATGAGAAGATTTTTTGTCAGATGTGCCCGAATTTTTGAGGCGTACGCGGTGCGTACGTTGATAAAATTCGGGTGCATCTGGCGAAAAATCAGCCATAAAAGCAAGTGCAATAAAGACTCCGAGAGTACATTTTTATAAATAAGCTCTGTTTTATATAAATTTCTGAAACATATAACGATTTCAAAATACCCTTACGGGGTATCTTTACAGTAGTCACTATATACCCTTATGGGGTATTTGTCAATACTGTTTTTTCATATCGGAAACAAAAAGATTACCGTGAACAGAGTAAGCAGCAGTAATACAAAAAAGAGCTCTCACAGAAAATAACCGCCGGTAATATTCTGCCGGTAATTATTTTTCGCGAAAGCTCAAAGACCTATACTCTATGCACTTTTCTTCTGACAAAATAAAAACAGGTGACCTGCATAATGATCGTCAGCATCCAGGATGCAGGATAAGAAATAAACAGAACAGCCAGTGATCTGTGATGCGGGAATATTCCAAATATCCATACGATCCTGGTTCCTACTGTTCCGATCACTGACAGGATCATTGGAACGCCGGAATGTCCCATTCCACGCAGGGCACCCGGAAACAGATCCATAATCCCGCAGAGAAAATAAGGTACGGTAGTGTAAGACAGGATTTCCAGTCCGCAGCGGATTACTTCCGGATCGGCAGTATAAATCTTAAGGATCTCAGAACCGAAGAAATATGCACCGCATCCAAGGGAAAAGGAGGTAACTACGGAAATAATAAGACAGTCGACCAGAACCTTATCCATACGTTTAAATTTATGCACACCATAGTTCTGACTGGTAAAGCTCATACATGCCTGTGTGACAGAGTTCACCGCCACATACAGAAAACCGAAAATATTATTGGCCGCCGTATACCCTGCCATGGCGGTCGATCCAAAGGAGTTAACCGAGGACTGAAGCAAAGCATTTGACAGATTAATGACTGTGCTCTGGATCCCGGCCGGAATCCCAACCTGGAAAATCTGTTTTAAATAAATGATATTGATCCTTAATTTTCCAAAATGAAGCTGATAGCTGGTTTTAGATGTACACAGACATCTGAGTACCAGAATGCAGGAAATTAACTGGGAGATCACAGTAGCAATGGCTACGCCCGCCACATCCATATGAAACATGATCACGAGGAGCAGATTCAGTACGGCATTTACAACACCGGAAATAACCAGAAAGATCAGTGGACGTTTCGTATCTCCCACAGCTCTTAAAATGGCAGCTCCATAATTATAAAGCATAAAAAACGGCATACCCAGAAAATAGATTTTCATATACAGTGCAGACTGTCCGATCACATCATCCGGGGTACCCATCAGTTCCAGAGCCCATCTGGAAAAAATCAGTCCCACAAATGCCATGATGATACCGCTTACCAGCGCAAGAGTTACAGCTGTATGAACGGTATCTGACATTTCACGGTCTTTTCCTGCCGCATAGAACCGGGCAGCAAGTACATTCGCGCCAAGTGAGATACCAATAAACAGATTGGTAAACACATTGATCAGTGCTGTGGTTGAGCCTACGGCTGCAAGTGCCTGACTTCCGCTGAATCTTCCCACCACTATGATATCCACAGCATTAAACATCAGCTGCAGGATTCCGGACAGCATCAGCGGCAGTGAAAAGGAAATCAGCTTGTCCATGATGGTTCCGTTACACATATCTATTTCGTATTTATTTTGTTTCACTTTTATCTTCCACCCTTTATATCCAAATTGATATGGGCTTCTGTAGAAGTCCTTTATATTACTGTCCGTAAACAGTTAGTATTTTTCAATGTTTTTATTCTGCAAGGCTTCCGAAGTAATAAAATCCCTTGCAGGTATCCAGTTTTACTTTTACATATTTACCGATCAGATCCTGACATCCCGGGAAATGGACCAGAAGGTTATATTCTGTCCTTCCTGTGAAGATGCCTTTCTCTCTGCTTTCTTCCTCTACAAGGATTTCCTGAACAGTTCCCTCAAAACGGGAAGAGGCTTTTCGCCCTTTCTCCTGAACCAGAGCAAGAAGACGGTCAAAACGGTCTTTTACCACATCCTCAGGTACCTGATTCTCCATTTTGGCAGCAGGTGTGCCGCTTCTTTTGGAATAGATAAAGGTAAATGCAGAATCAAAATCACATTTCTCCACAACATCCAGAGTATCTTGGAAATCCTCTTCCGTTTCTCCCGGGAAACCAACGATAATATCTGTAGTCAGGGAAATATCCGGTACGGCATTACGGATCTTGTCTACAAGTTCCAGATACTTTTCTTTGTCATAACGGCGGTTCATGACCTTTAAGATTCGGCTGCTTCCGGACTGCATGGGAAGGTGAAGGTGATGGCACACTTTTTTGCTCTCTGCCATTGTCCGGATCAGTTCATCAGACAGATCCTTCGGATGGGAAGTCATGAAACGGATTCTCTTTAATCCTTCAATTGCTTCCACCTGTTTCAGAAGCTGTGCAAAAGTAACCGGATGTTCCAGTGTCTTTCCATAGGAATTAACATTCTGTCCCAGAAGCATAACTTCCGTTACACCGTCAGCCACCAGACCCTTGATCTCTTCTATGATTGCCTCCGGTTCGCGACTCTTCTCTCTTCCTCTTACATATGGTACAATACAGTAACTGCAGAAATTATTGCAGCCAAACATAATATTGACACCCGTTTTAAAGGAATATTTACGGTCAGCAGGCATACCCTCCACGATTTCATCAGATTCCTTCCAGACATCAATGATCTGTCCCTCCGTATTTAAGCTTCTGTAGAAAAGCTCCGGAAACTTATGGAAGTTATGGGTACCGAAAACCAGATCAACAAAAGAATATTCTTTGTGGATCTTCTCAATTACTTCCGGCTCCTGCATCATGCAGCCAAACAATATAATCTTCAGTTCAGGATTCTTTTTCTTAATACTTTTCAGATGGCCAAGATGACCGTAAATCTTCAGGTTTGCATTCTCCCGGACTGTGCAGGTGTTATAGATGACAACATCTGCATCTTCTTCTCTGGATACTTCTGTATAGCCCATACGTTTCACGATACCGGCCACTGTATCCGTCTGCAGGGAATTCATCTGGCAGCCTGCATTCTGGATAAAGAAAGCTGGCGCCTTTTCATATTTTTCCTTCACAAGCTCTGTACATTTATTGATATATTCTAACTGTATTTTACTTTCCTGTGTATTATTATTCACTATTGATTCCTCATCTTTCTGTTTACAACATTTCGGGGCACTCTTTTTATCATACAGAATCTATGGCTTTATGTCAAACGCTAATCTCTGTTTTTACATGTTTTTATTACTTTTTATTTTCAGAGACTGTTTTTCTTTGACTGTGTGACGGATTTATGCGTTTGCCAATATGCCACTGTTTAGAGAATAAAGATATTCAAGTGGAATCAGACGCAGTTCTTCCATATCGTCCTTGCGGTATTCCGGAATCTCAATTGCCAGAGAGGGCTGACGGATTACTTCCGCATAAAACTGTTCCGGAGATCCCATCTCAGGTTTTGCTCCGGCTTTTTTGACTCTCGCACCACCTGCAATCCCTTTTTCCAGACGATAGCCGGAACATTTCTGTAAATGTCTTGCCAGTCTGTAATTTTTCTGATTGTAGGCAAAGCCTTTCTCCTGTCTGCAGTAAACAATCTTCCCTCTGGAATAACTGAATGTAAGCAGGCCAAGGCTTGAATATTCCTGAAAAATGCTGATCAGGGCACGAGTCTCATTCTCACTGGCAGGCTCCTGATTCACTCTTTTCCGCTGATAATAATTAGTCGGAAAATTTCTGCGCAGATCAATTCCCCTGGCATTACATTCATACTCTTCCACAGGCCTGTCCTGCATTTTCAGCATCTGTCTGTGGATGGGATTATGTATGGCACCATATCCGTATTCACATATCTCATAGCTGTCAGGATTCAGCATGGGGATCATACAGATACGAACCTTATCCAGAAGTTTACGAACTTCATAACTTTCTCCGATGGTCCAGTTGTTTTCATAGGATCTGCAGTAATCTTTTGCAATGGACAAAAGATATTCCGGGAGATTTCTGTCTCCGCTTTCCACTCCGCTCAGACAGATAATACAGGTATCACCCTTTCCAATCTCAAGCATGGGAATCATTCTGTCATCATGACTTCTTCCGATCACTCTGAACTGGACAAAATTTCCATATCTCTGTCCGAGTTCCCACAATGCGAAGTATATTTTTTCATAAGTTCCCATCCGTTCTGTTGACATACATTCTTTCCTCCTTTTTGGCAAATGTTCAGCAACCTGGATCAGATTCCGGATTCTGACCTGTATGGACGGCTGAATGGCTGCCTTATTATTATATATATGAAAAGAGACAGGCCATAAGACCTGTCTCTTAAAAATAATTGGATTATATTTACATTTCTTTTTTACGTCTTCTTATCAGTACGTAACCACCTGCAAGAACAGAAGCTGCAGCAAGAGCCAGCATAGTTCCGATCGGTGATTCATCACCTGTGGATACTGCTGATTTCGCTGTTCCGTTTGTTCCATCTGCATAGGTGGTAGGAGTTACATCTGTAGTTCCTCCATCTGTAGTTCCGTCGCCGGATCCTGTTCCGCCTCCGTTTGTTCCGTTTGCACCTGGTGTGGTAGTGGCCTGTGTCAGAGGAGCTGCCTTGAACTGATAGGACAGAACTTCGGAAGCATCTGTTTCCTGCCAGTCATTTCCACTGTATACCTGTTTATTATATTTAATATAGATGGTATATGTTTTCTCTGTATCTGTATAAATACCATCCTTTGCACCAATCTTCCATGATGGATTCCATGAAGATGGATTGGAAGACATACTCCATCCTGAAGGAACCCATCTTACATCTCCCTCTCCTGGATTATTATTCTGTGTACCCGCACCAATTACCTTGAAGTCATAAAAAGTTCTGGGATAGAACACAAGTGCTTTCTCAAATCCCTGTACAACACTCTCTTTTACATCGGGTACTACCGGAGTATGAGATGGTGTAGGTGTAACAGGACGTTCTTTTGAAACCGGCTGGAACAATACAGAACCATAATTGCTCTTATCCTTATCACTGATCACACATACATAAATATCAACATCATAGTCAGGAAGATCAGTAACTTTTGCTGTTACATTTGTATCAGCCTCAATAGGCGCGCCTACTCTGGAAGTATCGATTGTTGGTGCTTTCTCACCACGTTTTACCCAGTCAATATAATAAGTACCTTTGACATTTGACTGGAACTTAATTTTAACAGTATCACTTCCGGACCATTTGCATTCTTTTCCTGTTACTTTCAGTTTTTCTTCTGCAGGAGTTGGTGTAGGGGATTGTTCTGTTGCACTGACTAAAGTTCCGTCTTCTCCGATTTTAAGGCTGGAATCTCCCTCATATGTAATCTGAGAAAGAACATCCGCCAGTTTCACATCAGTAACAGCGTCACCCAGCTTTACTACTGTTTTGCCGGCGTTAGCCTCCTGAACAGCAACACCAATGGCAGAACCTGTAACAGCACCGCTTACATTGATCACACCGTCTTTGGCAAGCACAAGGTTACTTGCAGCTTCAAAAGAATTTGTAACCGTATTTCCTGTAACACTTACAGTTCCACGAATATTGACAGTTCCCTCACTGTAAATCGCACCGCCTGCTGCTGCGGAGTTTGCTGTGATAGTACCACCCAGGAGATATACATTTGCACCGGCAGCATTGTTGATCGCACCGCCATTTCCGGTTGTGGTATTTCCTGTCAGAGTTGTACCGTCAATCAATGCATAATTACCGCTTACTACTTCTACAATCGAACCGGTAACGCCATCGCCTGTACCCTCAACAGTTAAACTGCCTGAACCGATAGCATTTCCATCTGAATCAGTTACAGAACCGCCTGCCATCTGAAGATTACCACCATTAACAGTAAACATACTCTCAGTAAAGCCTGCTGCACGTTTGATCGTAGTATTATCTTCAGCAGCAACCAGCATGATATTCTTTTTTTCAGGGACATTTATTGTGTTGTTGACTTCAATGGTTCCTTTTAATTTTACATAAGTAGGCTCACCATTTATCATATCCTCACAGTCCGGTACTGCTGCGAACGCTTCTTCCAGAGAAGTAAAGGAATCTCCGCCAATCACAATCGCAGATCCTGCCTCAGCAGCCTGCTCATCAGTTTCTTCAGCAGCCGGTGCCTCTGTAGGATCAGCTGTTGTTTCGGCAGGAGTTTCAGCCGGATCTTCCGGTGTTTCGGCTGGTTCCTCAGGAGTTTCAGCCGGATCTTCAGAAGGTTCTTCTGTATCTGCAGAGTCAAGTTCACCTTCCAGTTCGCCTTCGGCTGATGTCTCAGCAGCAGTATCTGCTGCAAATGTGGCTGTCGGTGCCATTCCTACAGACAGGGCACCTGCCATTAATAATGCAAAAAGTTGTTTTTTTCTCATTGTATGTCCTCCCATAGATGAGTTTTATAGCAATTCCATAAAATAATGCAATCAAGACAGTTCAGCAGAGTGCGAAGGACAAGGAAGATACCTGCAGGCGTGCTGACGCACGGCAAAGATATCTGACGCAGGACTTCACGCTATGATGGACTGGATTGTTTGCAGTAATTTATGGAATTGCTATAGTTAAAATCACTACTGACCCATCCGATTTCTTATTCCCCACGAAGCAGTCAGTAATCCTAAATCTGAATTGAAGTATAGCACATCCCTCAGAAAAAATCAATGTGCTGTCTATGGGCGTACCTGTCCGTTTCCATAGATGATATATTTCGTTGTGGTGAGAGCCAGAAGTCCCATAGGTCCCCTCGCATGAAGCTTCTGTGTGCTGATACCGATTTCTGCTCCAAAACCGAATTCGAATCCATCTGTAAAACGTGTGGAGGCATTGACATAAACTGCCGCAGCATCCACCTCATCCAGAAACTTCTGTGCATGTTCATAATTGTTAGTAATAATTGCCTCTGAATGTTTCGTATTATATTTATTGATGTGGGCGATCGCCTCTTCCACAGAAGAAACTATTTTAATAGAAAGAATATAATCCAGATATTCTTTGCCCCAGTCTTCTTCTGTTGCGTGTACAGCTCCCGGGATCAACGCATAAGCCGCTTCATCTGCGCGGATCTCCACATGTTTCTCCTGCAGACGTTTTGCAAGGACAGGAAGCAGGGCATCCTTCACATCTTTATGTACAAGAACAGATTCGCAGGCATTGCAGACACCTACTCGCTGAGTCTTGGCATTCATGATAATATCTGCTGCCATCTCAAGGTCTGCGGTTTCATCCACATAAATATGGCAGTTTCCAGTACCGGTCTCAATCACAGGAATGGTGCTCTGTTCCACTACGGCTTTGATCAGGCCTCTGCCGCCTCGCGGGATGAGTACATCTACATACTGGTTCATCTTCATGAATTCTGCTGCTGTCTCTCTGGATGTATCAGAAATCAGCTGGATCGCATCCTCTGTCACGCCCTGTTCGTTCAGAGTTTCCCTGATACAGTTTACAATTGCCTCGTTGGAATGGAGCGCATCACTTCCACCCTTTAGGATTACTACATTACCGGTCTTAAAGCAGAGTGCAAATGCATCCGCAGTTACATTCGGCCTTGCTTCATAGATAATTCCGATCACGCCAAGAGGTACTCTTTTCTGTCCGATCAGCAGTCCGTTTGGGCGTTTTTTCATCCCGGTTACTTCCCCGACAGGATCATCCAGGGCTGCAACCTGGCGCAGTCCTTCTGCCATTCCCTCAATCCTGCTCTCTGTGAGAAGAAGCCTGTCGATCAGCCCCTCAGGCATATGATTCCTTTTTCCGGTTTCTACATCCAGTCTGTTGGCACTGATCAGAGTCTGTGCGTCCTTTACCAGCTTGTCTGCTACTGCAAGAAGCACTTCATTTTTTTTGTTTGTAGAAAGATTTCTCATTTCTGTTTCAGCTGCCTTCGCATTCATGCCAAGGCGGTTCAGCATTTCATTCATGTTCAGATCCCCTTTCAGTCAGTAAGATAGCATATCTCCTCTTCTGTTACTATAATCTGTGGACAGATATCAGTAGGTTCTGTGGGAACCTCCGGCAACATCTGAAAAGAAAATGCAATGGCAATTCTTTCAAGCTGCGGATGTTTTTCAAGATAACGGTCATAGAAGCCACCACCGTATCCGACTCTGTGGTTTGCTCTGTCAAAAGCTACTCCCGGCATGATCATAAGAGCCTTGGACCAATTAACGATCTCCCCTGCTACAGGCTCAGGAATCCCAAAATATCCGGGTTCCAGCCGGGCAAAGTCTGTCAGCTTATAAAATACCATATCCTTCCCCACGACCTTGGGAACCGCAACCTCCTTGCCGGCCTTCCATGCTTCTTTTATAAGATACTCTGTGACAACTTCATGATTGTAATCTGCATATACCAGAATGCGGTCCGCATTCTTAAATGCAGGAAGTGCGGTCACTTTGTCAGTGATCGTGCGGCTCATTGTCTCTATTTGTTCATCTGTGCGCAGCTTTCTTTCTGCGAAAATTTTCTTTCTAATGTCTTTTTTTGATTCCATATCTTTCACCCAGATTAATGATTGTTCCGTCTTCCTGCTGAACATCCATATTGTCCAGCTGAGCGCGAAGGTTCATACGGACAGATGCAATATATTCCTTACGCAGCAGTTCTCTTTCTTTTTTCTCTTCTTCAGTAAGCCCTACACTTTTGGCTTTATGTGCAAGTGCATTAATACGGTCGATTTTCTCAACTTCCATAGTTCTTCCTCCTGTTTTTTGTCTGCGGCAGTCTGTCTGTAAACACTGCCATTTACTCTGTGAATGCATTTGGCCCGGTAAATTTCCGGTATTATAACAGTCTGTCAATGATATCAATCAGATAAACTTCCTCTTTGGACTGGCTTACAAACAATGTACCATACTTGCGTCCCTCTGTGATCTTATGAATAATATGGAAATCAGCTCCGTTTGCGATCACCATATCTACGCCTGCTGCAGAAGCGATCTGTGCTGCTGTCAGCTTAGTAGCCATTCCGCCGGTTCCTACCTTGCTTCCGGACGTACCTTTTCCCATGTTAAGCAGATTGTCATCCAGATTTTCTACCACATCAATGAATTTTGCATCAGGATTTGTATTGGGGTCATCTGTAAAAAGACCATCAATATCTGATAACAGGATCAGCAGGTCTGCCCGTACAAGTGCGGCAACCATTGCAGACAATGTATCATTGTCTCCGAATTTCTCCAGGTTCTGAAGCTCATAAGTGGAAATGGAGTCATTCTCATTTACAATGGGAATGACTCCCAGACTGAGCAGTTCATCGAAAGTATTTTGAGCATTCTTTCGGTTAATATTATTAACCATAGTATTTTTAGTCATAAGGATCTGAGCGGAAAGCTGATTATATTCAGAAAAAAGTTTCTGATAAATCATCATCAGTCTGGCCTGTCCTACTGCTGCACATGCCTGTTTTCCTTTCAGTTCTGTGGGTTTCTCATGCATTCCAAGAGCTGCCACACCTGTTGCTATAGCTCCTGAAGAAACCAGTATGACATCTTTTCCCTGATTGCGAAGGTCACTGAGTTCTCTTGCCAGCACCTCCAGTTTGCGAAGGTTCAGTCTTCCTGTCTCCGAATGAGTCAGGGAAGAAGAACCGATCTTAATTACAATACGTTTTTTATCTTTAAGTCGTTCCCGGTAATTCATCTTTTTGTTACTCCATATAAATATATTTTTTGTAACTGTTCAGCAGCTTTACAGTTACGAGACAAAATCCATCAGAAATTGCCTGCAATAACAGAATTTGAAGATCAGCGTGTAATCCCAAGCTCCTCCAGGGCTTTCGCCTGTTTTGCCTCCATGACTGCCGCTTCCCCGGGAGTCATATGGTCATATCCCAGCAGATGCAGCATACTGTGTGCAACCAGAAAACAGAATTCTCTTGTCACACTGTGTCCGTATTCTTCTGCCTGCGCAAACACCTTGTCAACTGAGATCATGATATCTCCAAGAAGAAGTTCGTCTGTATCCAGATCAAAGTAAGATTCATCTTCCTCCACAATATCATATCCTGCCGGTATCTCAAAGGGAATCATAGGGAAGGATAAAACATCTGTAGGTCTTGCGATATTGCGAAACTCAGTATTAACTCTCTCAATCTCTTCGTTATCTGTAAGTACAAGATTTACCTGTGCATCATAGGGACATCCTTCCATTTCAAGAACCTTGTCAGCTACCTTTACTGCCAGTGTCTCATAGTCGATTCCCAGTTCACGCTCTGTCTCATAGTCAATCTGCATGTTCATCGTTCATTTACCCCGTTTCTGCGTCTTGCCGGTCTTTCAGGTTTTTGTTTTTTTTCATAGGCATCATAAGCCTGTACGATCTGCTGTACCAGAGGATGACGGACAACATCCTTGCTGGTAAGCTGGCAGAAGCCAATGTCATCTATTTTTTTCAGTACTTTCATTGCCACATCAAGTCCGGATGTGGCATCTCTTGGAAGGTCTTTCTGTGAGGCATCTCCTGTGATGATAACCTTGGAACCAAATCCGATACGTGTCAGGAACATCTTCATCTGTGCCGGAGTAGTATTCTGTGCTTCATCGAGAATGATAAATGCATTATCCAGTGTACGTCCGCGCATATATGCAAGCGGTGCAACCTCAATCAGGCCGCGCTCCATATTTTTCGCAAAACTGTCTGCTCCCATGATCTGGTACAGTGCATCATAGAGTGGCCTCAGATAAGGATCTACCTTGCTCTGCAGATCTCCCGGAAGAAATCCCAGCTTCTCACCGGCCTCAATAGCAGGACGTGTCAGGATGATCCTGCTGACCTCCTCATTTCGGAAGGCTGTGACAGCCATTGCCATCGCCAGATAGGTTTTGCCGGTACCGGCAGGACCTACACCGAACACGATCATTTTTTTGCGTATCTGTTCTACATATTCCTTCTGCCCCAGTGTTTTGGGCTTGATAGGTCTGCCCTGTATGGTGTTACAGATAAAATCTTTGTCTATTTCTGTGAGAACTTCGTTTCTCTGCTCCATTGCCAGAGAAAGAGCATAATTGACATTCTGTTTCGTGATCGTGTTGCCTCTTTTTGCAAGTACTGTCAGTTCTTCTATCAGTTTCTTCGCAGAAGCCGCACTCTGTTCATTGCCAAGTATCTTAAGGATTCCGTCTCGGGAGATCACTGTTACATTCAGTGTTCTCTCTATCAGCTTAAGATGCTCATCAAACTGGCCAAATACATTTGCTTCCAGTTCTGCGGGGACTTCTGTGTGTAATTCAATAATATTGCCAGCCATCCTGTGATGTCCTTTCCTGTTGATAAGTTAATAATGGATTATTGCCTCGTTTATGGACAATAATCAAAGTCCGGTTAAAACCAGATGCATCCATTGTAACACCTCCCTGCAACTTTTTAAATACAAATTTTTATGGAATTTTATGTTATCCGGCTTTTTTCACCTGTCTGTTCGACGATGAGCAGGGTTCCTCCGGTAATGCACAGAGATTCTGTCAGCTTAGTAGTAATATGATTTTCACTGATCTTAATGCCATTTTGAAGCAGTTTCTTTTCATATTGATGAAATCTTCGCACAGCTTCCTTCTCAGCTTCTTTTGGGGTATAGGTTTCTTCTTTTACTGTATAATCAGTGGTTTCGGTCCATCCGATCCATACAGGAAGTATAAAATTTTCTGTGATCCGCAGAGGAATTTCCTCTGTGATACGTTTCTGACCTGTATGTGATGCAGGATACAATCCCAGATACCAGTGCCCAAACCGGAAATACATTTCTTTTTTCTTTTTGCCGGCAGGGATTTCTGTACGATATTTTAATGGAAATTCCTTATAATAGGAAATTTGTCTGGAAATAAAAATATCCGCATCTGCATGAACGTATTCCTTTCGCAGGACTTCCTGACTGTCATTCATGATATGAAGTTCCCCGGACACCAGAAGTTCCCCTTTTTTACAGGAATCCCCGGGCTTTTTTACCGGTATGCCCCTTCGGACGATCATATCTGTGATCACTCCGTCCTTGTCTGCAATCAGATTACAGGGTGAGGTATTACTGTTGATTTCTTTTTGGATAATTCCTTCCTGGATATTAAGAATCAGACGGGTTCCTTCTATTCTGGCAGATACCCAGGTAATCTCCGGAAATTTTTTCCGTACAGCTGCTGCAACTTCTGAACAGTTTATCTTTTTTTGGGACATCCCATGGTGTATATCCTGCTTATCCAGAAAATCGAGGATTTCTCCGGTACTGTTTCTGACATTTCCTTCAATATGGATATTCCAGATTCTCCCTGTCAGAAAAAATATCAGGATACCTCCCAGGATCATGCCTGCAAAAAAAGCCTTTCTTTTTTTATTCCTTAAAAAAAAGAAGGGCATTCCCCGTCTCTGTATGATCTGAATATGTACACCTGTTTTATTCCGGAGAGGTCTCAGGCGAAAGAAATCTGCGGCCTGCATTTGTGCCATAAGCTGGCCGTCCTCTCTGTACCGGATCTTTTCCATATAAATTCTTCTGCTTTTGCAGAGATTCAGAAAGCGTTCCAGATTTTCTCCTCTTACAAGGATGATCACATAACCATATATTAATTTCAAAAATTTCAACATTCGCTGTCACCCGCTTTTATATCATAAATCCTTCCTGTCACTTTCATTGCACTGGAATTATACCAGCGGATTTCAAGATTTTTTCCGGATATGGTCACTTTTCCGCAAAAAGACTGTATCACAATTTCAGAAGGTGTATATTTAAAAACAGATTTATAATTTTCGATAACAGCTTCCGTCTGACCGGTCAGTGTGACGATTGTTTCATTATATGCCAGATCAGGTGGAAGTTCTAATGCCAGTACCATCCGGTTTTTCCATTGTCCTGCTTTTTTCATAAAAAAAGCTCCCCGGCTTTTACTATCAGTCTATGCCGGAAGAACTTTCTTTAAAACATGTTTCAGCAGCAATCATCGAAACAAAACCATAGAAAACCACAGAATTGTATTTCCACCCAGATTATATTCCATAGATTCACGCTCTACAATCTCATTTACTACTACGCCATGACTTTCCAGACATGGATGCATCCGGTCAGGATATCTGCATGGCTTTCCCTCTTTATAGGCACATTTTTCACAGATATCACAGGATTCTGTAGACAGGATATAAGTTTCATACCCTTCTCTATTCAGATATTTTCCCACCTCTGTAGTCAGGTCCTCGTGTGCCCGTCTTGTAGAAAGCATTTCTTCCATGTTCATGATATCCGAAACTTCAGCTACACTGGAAAAGAAAACAGCCTGAGGATAACTTTTTATTTTTTTTTCACATTCCTGCAGGGTTCCTACTGCGGGGGGACAGGCCCAGGTAGAATCATAACGTTCGCATTCTTCCTGGCAGATCGTACGCACGCGTTCCTGAATTGTAATATCTTTTGTGTCCAGTATGCGGTATTCAAAAATCGGGTACTGTGAAATAAATTCTTCAAATTTTTCTGTGTTCATAGTTTGCTTCTTTCTTTTGGACTTGTTGGTACATTCGTTTATTTATGATAGGGTTCGTGATTCATAATGCGGTAGCTTCTGTATATCTGTTCCAGAAGGATCATCTGCATCAGCTGATGCGGAAAAGTCATTCTGGAAAAGCTTAGCTTATAATCTGCGCGTTTCAGAACACTCTCACTCAGTCCTAATGAACCTCCGATCACAAATGCAATGGAACTGATACCGGAAACTCCGAGTTTCTCAATTTTTTGAGAAAATTCTACAGAATCCAGCATTTTTCCGTCAATTGCCAGTGCGATAACATAATCCTGTTCGCGTATATGTTTCATCAGACGTTCGCCTTCTGTATTTTTAATCTGTGTGTTCAGTGCTTCTGACGCTTTATCCGGTGTTTTTTCATCTGCTACCTGACAGAAAGTCAGCCTGCAGTATCTGCTCAGCCGTTTGGCATATTCTGCGATTCCGTCACACAGATATTTTTCTTTGATCTTTCCAACTGTAACAATACGGATTTCCATGATTTTCTTCCTTCTATTTTAATAAAATCAGCGATAAAATCACAGTATTTTTAGTACTGCAGATAATATTCCATAGCAGTCATTTTACTGGTCTTGCCATTTGCTGCAACAAGAATAACATTCAGCCTATGGTAACCCACAGGCATGGAGATTGGCTGTTCATAAACAGTACTGTTAAGATCCGGTTCAGAATCAAATGCATAATATGCTTTACATCCATCCGGAACAGTGATCTTAATCTCTGTCTTTTTATTGTAATCCCCTGATTTAGGTGTTACTTTAGGGGCTTTCGGTGCATTTAAAACAATCACATACTTTCTGCTGATCACATCACTTTCGATATTTTTATCATTTACACCAAAGGCTTTTATTTCGGTTGTGCCTTCTCTCAGAATAATAGGTTCTGTATATACTTTACTCTTTCTGGTAGGTGTGCTTCCATCTAATGTGTAATAAATCTTTTGACAGTTACCCTTCAGTTCCAGAGTCTGCGTCGTAGTGTAGGTTCCGGGTGCCAGATTTGATACAGGTGTTTCACAGATATATTCTGCACAGGCATTCTGCACATCCCTGTCAGCAGATTTCAGGATCAGCCTGACTTCGTTGATCTTTCCCTCCTGTGTAAGAAGCTTCACATACTCTTTATATATTCCTGTTCCCGCAGTTTTGTTCTGGATAAATGGGCGCAAAACAAGAAGTGCAGATTGTTTATCGCCTGATTTCTCCATACTTTTGGCCAGAAGAAGATTGGCGGCTTCATTTTTGGGATTTTTATCCAGAGCATTTTCTGCAATCCGCTGTGCTTCTTCATAGTTTTGCTGTGCATATTGTTTTTTTGCCCTGGAATATAAGGCAGAAAAAGTATTTAACTGCCGATAACAAAAGAACCCCAGCAGTGTCGCCGCACACAGAAGCAGACATAGAAGCTGTTTTTTGCTGAATTTCAGCTTTCTTCTTTTTGGATGCTTGAAATATTTTATAATTTTTGTTTTCTGTTTTTTTTCGGATGGGCGGTTCTGCTGCTCCTTTTTCATCAGAGTTTCCACTGTGCTGAATTCTCTTACCCAGGGTATCTCCGCAAGGCAGTAGGGGCAGTACAGAGAGCCTTTTTCCACCTCTTTATGACATTTAGGACATTTCATAGACAGTCCTCACTTACTGATTTTCCAGATAATTCTGAAACTCCTCCATAGACATAAGAACTTTTCTCGGTTTTGTTCCCTCTTCCGGTCCCACTACACCTGCGTCGCAGAGCTGATCCATGATTCTTGCCGCTCTGTTGAAACCAATCTTAAACATTCTCTGCAGCATACCAATAGAAGCTTTCTCTTTCTCTATGATAAACTTACCTGCTTCTTCAAAATGGATGTCCCTTTCATCTCCGGACATACCTGTTGTTACAGGAGAATTTACCTGCTGCTCGATCTGTTGGTTATACTGGACACCCGGATTTTTATCTGCAAGAAATTCAACCACAGCACTTACCTCATCATCAGATACAAATGCACCCTGAAGTCTTGCAGGCTTCTGATATCCCTGAGGATAAAAGAGCATATCACCTTTTCCAAGAAGCTTCTCGGCTCCGTTCATATCCAGAATTGTCCTGGAATCCACACCGGAAGATACAGAGAAAGCAATTCTGGAAGGCATATTCGCCTTGATCAGACCGGTAATAACATTTACAGACGGCCTCTGTGTGGCAATGATCAGATGGATACCTGCCGCACGTGCAAGCTGGGCCAGGCGACAGATAGCATCCTCCACCTCTCCGGGCGCAACCATCATAAGGTCTGCAAGCTCATCCACGATGATCACAATCTGCGGCATTTTCACAGGTTCTTCTTCAGCTCCTGCCGCCTTGATCTGCTCTGCTTTTCTATTATATTCATCCAGATTACGGACACCGTACTCCGCAAATGCATTGTAACGGTTTGTCATCTCCTGTACTGCCCAGTTTAATGCGCCTGCTGCTTTCTTCGGATCTGTCACAACCGGAATAAACAAATGTGGAATTCCGTTATACACACTGAGCTCTACTACTTTAGGATCGATCATGATAAGCTTTACTTCATCCGGATTTGCCTTGTACAGGATACTGATGATAAGTGTATTGATACATACTGATTTACCTGAACCAGTTGCACCTGCGATGAGAAGATGTGGCATTTTGGCAATATCCGCAACTACAGTCTTACCTGCAATATCCTTTCCTACTGCAAAAGAAAGTTTGGATTTTGCCTTCTGAAATTCTTCTGACTGGAGCAGATCTCTGAGCATAACCGTACTGTTCTCTTTATTGGGAACCTCAATGCCCACTGCTGCTTTGCCGGGGATCGGTGCTTCAATACGGATGTCAGGAGTGGCAAGATTCAGTTTGATGTCATCTGCAAGACCTACAATTTTGCTGACCTTCACTCCCATCTCGGGCTGAAGTTCATAACGGGTAACTGTTGGTCCGCAACTCACATTAGTGACAGTCACGTTCACGCCGAAATTGTGAAGTACTTCCTGGAGTTTTTTTGCAGTCTTACGCAGATAGGCATCAGAATCCCCCTGAGCTTTGCTGCTTCCTTTCTTCAGCAGATTTAAGGCTGGAAATTTATATTCTTTTTTTACGGCTGCTTCCTGTCGGGTGATCTCATGCTGAATGTTTACAATTCCGCTCTGTATCTCCTTTTCAGAAGATTTGGGGTTTTTCGAAGGCGGCCGCACTGCCTTCTCATCCTGAAAAGGGGGCAGATCTTCCTCCGGTTCTGAAACCACAGATTTCTTCCGGTCAGTGACAGCATCTTCAAATGGAAGGTCTTCCTGCTGTTGTGATTCATTATCTGCCTCGTATGTATCCGGGGATGTATCCGCTCTGTGAATCTCAAAATTCATCGGAGCATCGATGTATGGTTTATTATCCGCATCATCAGAGGATTTAATCCCTGTATTCTCGGTATTCTCGGTATCCTCCGCAGCTTCGGCTGTTTCTGCTGCTGCTTTATCTGTATCTGCTGCTTTTTTCAGAAGTTTCCCCTTTTTCTTTGGCTTCTGTTCAGAATAGCCTGTCAGCTTGGTTCCTTCCAGAAAGCCGCCTTTTTTCATTTTTTTTGCTTCCGAAGGATCCATGAGAAAGTCATCATCTGAAAATTCATCATCGCCAATTTCTTCCTCCAGTCTGCGGACTCTTTCTTCACGCCGCTGTTCTCTTATAAGCTGACGTTCTCTGGCACGTTCTTCTCTATATCGCTCACGTTCAGGCTGCCCCTGCATATAGCGCATATGTCTGTCTTTTACAAAATCACACACTTTTATAACCAGCCGCGTTACAAAATCAAGCAGAGAGCGCTGTGTGATAATGATCATACATACAACAAATGCCAGTATAATGATCACATATCCGCCGATAGTTCCAAAAGCAGATGTGACAGAAATACAGATCGCTCCTCCGATCAGACCACCGCCTGTTTTATAATCTGCGCTTAAAGCATAATAATCCAGCAAAGTTGTACTCTGCATATATCCGTCTGTGAGAAGCTGCGCTGCCCCACACAGAAACAGAAACATCACAAACGCCGCTGCAAGTTTCTTATATGCCAGCCGGTTTGTTTTATTGATCAGAATAAATGCTGATTCAAGGAAAAATACGATTGGAAACAGATATGCCATCAGTCCCATCAGTCCGAAACAGAAATTACTGATCGCATCTCCCACAAAACCACCTGCTCCAAAATTGCTTGCCATCAGGATCACACATGCGGCCAAAATCACAAATAATATGATTTCTGTCTGAAATCTGCCGACTTCCTGTTCCATTGCTGTCTTCTTTTTTGTATTTCTTCCCGAATGCCCGGTATTCTTACTCTTTGATGCTGCCATTCTAAGGCTCCCCTCCTTGATCTTCTCGTAAATATCTTCCCTTTACAGGGCAAAATTTAATGCCAGTGTAATAATACCGACTATAAATGAATAATATGCAAAATAGCGTAATTTTACATTCTGAGTCATGGCTATTGTATTTCGGATAACAAGACATCCCGCAAAACCGGCGATGATCATTGCAAATACATAGGTAAACCCAAGTCCTGCCGTCATTTCAGAAGCACCAAAATTTCCGATTTCCGTAAAAAAAGCACCTATGATAGCAGGCAGACTCATAAAAACAGAAAAACGAACCGCAAATTTGCGGTTATATCCGCATAACAGTGCAGCACATAACGTAAATCCCATTCTGGAAATCCCCGGAAAGACAGCAAGCCCCTGACAAATTCCAATCCACATGGCGCTGTCATAAGAAGCCTCTCTCGGTCCCTTTTTTCCACCTGATTTATTCAGATCTGTTACCAGAAGAAATACGCCTGTAAGTAAAAATCCGATTCCCGGAACAATCTGAGAGTCCGCGGCCAGAAGAGCCAGCCGTTTTCCCGTAAGTCCCAGAAGTGCTGTTGGGATCATGGAAATCACAAGAAGTGCACCTGTTTTCCGATATGTTCCGGTGACTATTCTGGCATAGCCCAAACTTTCCCCTGTCTTCTTGTTATGGATATATAGATTCAGATTACCGATCATATCCATAAACATCCCCAGAAGTCCCAGCCCGATTTTCTTTAAATCTTTGCGGAACAAAAATATAATTGCTGCCGCACTTCCAAGATGGAGCATCGTTTCTGACAGCAATCCGGTTTCGTGGCCGATTCCCATATATTGTTCCAATATGCATAAATGTCCCAGGCTGCTGACAGGAAGAAATTCCGTCACAGCCTGAATGACAGCCAAAAATATCAAATATACAACGATCATAGAACTGATTCCTTTTTGTTTCTCCAAAATTATGGTTTATTATAGCACACTCAGAAAAGCTTTACAATAAAAAGCCCCCTGACTGTCATGTTCACAACGTAGCCAAAATTCATTCATTTTCCTGCTGCTTTTTTTCTTTTTCATGTGCCAGCAGTTCCTGTACCGATTTATGTGCAATCCGGAATTCTTTTTCAAAATAAGCATTGATCTCTGCACCGTATAACAGAAGATTCATACAGATATACAACCATACCATGACCATGATGATCGTCGCAAGGTTTCCGTACATATTACTGAACCCCGGAAAAATCTCAAAATAAAAAGAGAATCCGTATGAAAATATCGACCATGCAACTGCTATGATCAAGGCTCCGGGAATCTGGCTTTTGAATGTGGCTTTTCTGTTCGGAAGAACCTTATACAACATAAGAAAAACCAGAAACAACACACCAAATACCAACAGTGCTCTTGCCCCCAGTATTTTTCCCAGAACTTTTCCAAGAAAAGGAATATATTTTGATACAACTTTCTGTATTTCGTTTCCGAGTACAAGCATAAGCAGAGACACGATTACCGCAATCACCAGTGATAAAGTATAGAATACTGCATAAATTCTGGTTAACAGCCAGTTACGAGTTTCTTTTACGTGATAAATGGTATTTAATCCATTGATGATAGACTGCATTCCTTTTCCGGCAGACCACAGTGCCACAATTGCTGACAAAGGGACAATTGCGGTACTTCTTTTGTATACATCTACCACGATCCCCAGAACAAAACTCTGCAGATTCTCCGGAATAAAAGCAACGATCGCATCCCTGACTACATTATAGGTCAGAGGTGTATACCGTACCAGTGTAGTCAGAAACAGAATACAGGGAATAAAAGACATGATCAGAAAATACGCTGCCTGTGTCGCATAAGCTCCTACGTGATCTCCGGATACACGTTCCATAAACCCGAATAAAAGCCCTGTAACAGACCGGGTTTTATTTTTCTTTTTCATATATGTCTCCATTCTGTTATTTTACAGCAGTCATTTCTGATAATGCATTTATGGTGATTGCTGTAATTATAAAGATAACTGTTTCGAATATCTCTGTTTACTATCATACCATGAAACTGCCGTTATGACAAACATGAATTATGGATAATAAAATCCGGTTCTTTTCATGCTGGAACGCTGTAGATATGAAAAAAACCGGATCAATATGTAATTAGTTTTATGGTCAGATTTTTACTTTCTGATGTAGAAATGATAAGCAGTCACAGAATCATACTGTTCACCTGCATTAAGAATCGGGGAGTGGAAATCTTCAACATTGACCGCATTCGGTTCAACCTGCGTTTCCAGACAGAAAGCATCCCGCTTATTGTAAGTATGACCATTTTTACCATGTTCATTTTCGACAAAATTTGCTGCGTAAAACTGTACACATGGACAGTCGGAAGTGACATCCATGGCAATTCCGGTTTTATCACTGTATGCGGTTGCAATCAGTCTTCTGTTTCCTTTTGCATAATTGTCTGTCACATAATTGTGGTCATATCCGCCTGTGAATTTCAGCTGGTCAAATTCTGCTTCAATATCCTGCCCGATCTGTTTGGCAGTTCTGAAATCCATGGGAGTCCCTGCAACTTCCTCATACACTCCTGTAGGAATGGAATGACTGTCGGCTACAGGTGTATAATATTTTGCATGGATTGTAAGATACTGATCCATGGCGGTTCCGCTTCCCTCACCATTCAGATTGAAATAAGAATGATTTGTCATATTGGCAACTGTCGGCTCATCGCAGATTCCCTGATAATGGATCCTCAGTTCGTTGTCTTCCGTAAACTCATATTTTACAGACACATCAAATTCTCCCGGGAAACCATTCTCGCCATCCGGACTTATACGGTTAAATATAACACTGTTTTTATCATCGGAAATCTCAGCCACTTTCCAGAGCTTTTTTTCAAATCCGTCAGGACCGCTGTGAAGATTATTGTCATTCTCATTCTGAGCAAGAACTACTTCTTTGCCATTGACAGAGAATTTCGCACCGCCGATGCGGTTTCCGTTTCTGCCGATGGTTGAACCGAAAAAGCATCCATTTACTTCATAAGATGCCAGATCATCATATCCAAGTACTACGTCTGTTAAAGTACCATCTTTATCAGGTACGCAGACCTTAACCAGGATTGCTCCAAAATCTGTCACTTCCGCATATGCCCCGGATTTGTTTTCCAGATGAAAAATTTTTACTGTTTCCCCAGTCTGTAATACACCGAACTTTCTTTCAGAAACACTCATTGTTTCCAACCTCCCGTATCATAAAATAATATTAAATCCAAAAGATAATAAAAAAGAGCCTTTCTACGGCTCATTTTTACAGTTCCCGAAATGCCGTTCCCTTCCCATTGACGCCTAGCCGTAGCTAGGTGGGTATCCTCAACAGACCTTCTGCCTTCCGCTGCATAATGACGGCCTGACATCCGGCCTGCGATGTTGGGTTCCCGTTAAAGTCGATGTAGGTTCAAAAAAAGAAGGGGCCTCGTACATTTCAGGATATTCACTGTTTTTAACTGATTTTTATTATACTCCAGTATATGTTCTTTTTCAACATAAAATGTAGAATTAATTATATTTTTTATAATATGGAGATTATCGGTTACTGTTCACACACCACTATCCCGCGAGGTGTTTTGGCATGAATATGCCAAAATCCCGAGACATACAAGCCAAAATTCCATTGCCGCAGGCAATCTGGAATGAATTTTGGCTACGTTACTGTGAACGGAGTGAACAGTAACGATTATCGGATTCCAAGGATATCTTTTACTGCCTTTGGCATATCCGGCGCATCTACCACCCGGTTATGAAGCACCGGTGCTGTGCGGATCGTCTCAACTGCCTGTGGAAGTTTCACTCCGGAAAGCGCACTCAATTCATCAGCCAGTGCAAAATCATCCTTACCGTCTGTATCTGCTCCAAGTGCTTCCATTACACTTCTTGTAAATTTATATGGGCTTGCTGTGGATGCAATGACAGTTGGTGTGGTATCATTGGTATCTTTTACATATTTGTCATAAACACCTGCTGCAACTGCAGTATGGGTATCTATCACATAATGACTGTCTTTGAAGATTTCTGCGATTGTTTTTGCTGTTTCGTCTTCTGTACAGTAATTGCCATAGAAGTCTGCAAGCTGTGTCTTCATGTCTTCTGTGATGGTATACTCGCCGCCTGCAGTAAGAGACTGCATCAGCTCTGCACATTTTTTTGCATCACCGCCTGCGATACGGTAGATCAGACGTTCCAGATTGCTGGAGATCAGAATATCCATGGACGGTGAGGTTGTAAGGATAAAGTCACGCTTTCTGTCATAAGTTCCTGTGCGGAAGAAATCATACAGAACCTTGTTATCATTGGAGGCACAGATAAGTTTGTGAACCGGAAGTCCCATCTGTTTTGCATAATAAGCAGCCAGGATATTTCCAAAGTTTCCGGTAGGTACTACCACATTGATCTCCTGACCGTCTTTGATCTTGCCCTGACGTACAAGTGACGCATATGCATATACATAATAAACGATCTGCGGTACCAGACGTCCGATATTGATAGAGTTCGCAGATGAGAACTGATATCCTGCAGCATCAAGTTCTGCTTCCAGTTCCTTATCATTGAACATTTTCTTTACGGCAGTCTGTGCATCGTCAAAGTTTCCGGTAATTCCCACAACATATGTATTGTTGCCTTTCTGAGTTACCATCTGTTTCTCCTGGATAGGACTTACACCATGTTTCGGATAAAAAACGATGATCTTGGTTCCCGGAACATCTGCAAATCCGGCCATTGCCGCTTTACCTGTATCTCCGGAAGTAGCGGTAAGAATAACAATCTCATTTTTTACCTGATTCTTCTTAGCAGCTGTAGTCATAAGATGTGGAAGAATTGATAATGCCATATCCTTAAACGCAATGGTCGCACCATGATACAGCTCAAGGAAATAAGCTCCGTCTGCTTCATGAAGCGGTGCAATCTCTTTTGTATCAAATTTTTCATCATAGGCATTGTTGATGCAGTTCTTTAATTCTTCTTCTGTAAAATCAGTAAGGAAACATTTCATTACTTCATATGCTGTCTCCTGATAGCTCATCTTTGCCAGCTCATCCATTGGGACATCCAGCTTCGTAATCTCTGTCGGCACAAATAAGCCGCCATCCTCAGAAAGCCCCTTTAAAATAGCCATAGAAGCTGTTACGGTTTCTTCTTTTCCTCTTGTGCTTTTGTATAATACCTGCATGATATTTCCTGCCTTTCCAAAGTTATTCGTAACTGTTCAGTATATTGGCAGTAATAATAAACCGCTGAACAGTTACAGTTATTCATTTCGCCAATTGAGCACATTATAGCATATACTTTAGCAAAATACTATCCTAAATTATTTCTCTTTTTTCTGTCTTTTTATGATTGATTACTGTTCACTCTGTTCACAGCAACACGCTTCGCGATACACAGAATTTATGCTAATCGCATAAATTCGCACAGTATGTCTTGGGTTTTCTGTGACCTTCGCTCACAAAAAACACCTCGCGGGATATTGCCAGTGAACAGTATCTATGATTGATTACTATAAATCAAAAATATGGACATATTCTTTTGTTCCCGAAGAATATGTCCATATTTTGAGCAGTATTACCGCAATCCTGTTAAATGAGTTATATGAAGAGTATCGTTTATTACGATCCTGTGGAACTTTCTGCTGAATCCGGATAGGTATAAAATTCATGTACGCCGTATTTAAACAGCCTTTTCAGATCTTTCTCAAACCAGGAGACATTCTGGCTTTCAGCTTCAGACTTTTGGATAAAAAACAGTGCTCCTTCTGAATAATCCACACCTTCAAGAGCCTGTCTGACGGCTTCTCTTGTCTCATCTGTAACAGTTACTTCATTGATACGTCCGTCATAAGTCGGTGAAAACTGCGGAACACCATTGGTATTCTGCCATACCACTTCTGTGACTGTATCAGGAAATTCCTTATTCTTTATACGGTTCATGATCACATTGGCAACCAGAATGCGTCCCTTGACATCCTCAGTACCCGCTTCAGCTTCTACAATATGAAGCAATGTATCATAGTCCTCATCCGACATCATCCGGGCACTCTCTGCAAGAGCCGCTGTCCTTGCATCCAACTCATTGATGCTGCTCTCCATAGAAGAGCTGACATCGAATTCTGCCATATTATCTTCAATAACTTTGATTCTCTGACCGACCATTACCTGTTCACAGGAAGTTCCGATACGTGTGACTGATTTTTTGGGAGAAGCTGTATCATTCATTCCGGATACTACTCCTGCAATTCCTGTTGGCAGTACATCTGTTTCGTCAGCATCGGAGGAAAAAGTTTTCTCCCTATTTTCAGAAGCTGCATATACTTTGTTTTTTCCATTAAAATCTGCTATTCTGCCGCCTGCTGCAAACGCAATCGCCGTACAGGTACACACTGTAACCAGTATCAGACTCCGCGCCGGATTGCCGGACTGTTTTGACTCTTTTTTCTGAACTTTCATACTTATCATTCCTTGAGTTTTTTTAATTACAGGTTTTTATGGTTGTAACATTTCTGTAACTTATAAGAAAATTATATTTAATATAATTGATTTTGTCAAGCTTTTTTCATATTTTTGTAACATTTTAGCTTGCAAAAAAGAAAAAAGGAAGGTTCCATCAATGAAATCTCCCTTTAATATATGCTTCATTTTTCTCAATTATTACATTTATTTTTTTCGCCGCAGATCAGGAACATAGGGGTTGGATTATAAAACTCATCTTTCTTTGTATAAATTCTGCTGCTGATACCCAGATCAATGGAGAATCTGTTGATACCCAGTTTTCCCAGTGTCTCCAGATCCCAGGCAGGGCGTACATAGGAACTGATAGGAAGCTGGCGTTTAATTTCCTCGCATTCCTGCATCATGGCATCGCCTACTGTAAAATGAGCATGATTGGCAGGCAGATCAGCAGTATCTGAGAAATCATCTGCACCATAATTGGCATCTGCGTTGATCAGGATTCCTCCCGTTTTCAGCACACGAATCCATTCTTTATATGCTCTTGCTGCATCCGGAAGTGTCCAGGTAAGATTTCTGGATACGATCACATCAAAGGTACCATCGGGAAAATCCGGATTTTCCGCATCCATTACTTCAAACGTACAGGAGGCATTCTCTTCTTTTGCCAGTTCCCTGGAATGAATGATCATATCCGGTGTCAGATCGATTCCTGTAACTTCATGTCCCAGTTTTGCTAAAAGAATGGAAAAGAAGCCTGCACCGCATCCCACATCCAGAATCCTTAATTTTCCATCAGGAAGAAAAGTCCCGATCTCTTTTTTCCATTTATCAGCCATATCACTGTGAAGCTCAGCTCTTCTCTGTTCCATAAAACTGTCGCTTCTTTTCGCCCAGTAATTTGTGATCTTTTCCTTGCGTTCATCCTTTCTTCTGCTGAAACTGCCATATGCGATCATCGGACCATCCTTAATAACCTGAAGACTTCCCGCCTGATATAGAACCACTCCATTTAAATCGGATAAACTTGTCTCCAGAATATTTCCCTCATAATCCTTAACACAGCCAAGATACTCTCCAACCTTAATGATATCTCCTGGTTTTTTGGCAGGATACCACAGCCCGGATACACTGGCAGACTGATAACGCACATCTTCAATTTCCATGGGATAATAATTACTGTAACTTCTCATGCCATCGTAAACACCCAGCGCACACAGAATATTACGCACATCTTTTCTTGTAGAATGAACCTCCTCCGGACTCCAGCCTCCCATCTGGCCACGTTCGATCAGAACACTGGGAATGCCACATGCGGCAGCATAATTGTAAGAACCACCGGATGCCACATTAGACTTTACCATATAGGGAACATCTGCCTGCTCTGCCATCTTCCTTGACATCTGAACCACATCTTCATCTGCACATCCGGCATAGTAAATATAAGGCGTAAGCTGCTCATAATCATCCCCGCTGTGAAGATCAATATAATAATCTGCTGCACTGTGAAGCTTCTGAACCACCTCATACGCCAGACGGTCCATCCTGGTTCCATTCGGATTTCCCGGAAATACACGATTCAGATTCTTCTCATCCTCCGGGCAGACACTGCCGCTCCTCTCCTCAAATTCCTTCCTGCACACAGTCTTGACCAAAATCACTCTTCCATGGATCTTCTCCGGTTTCAGCTTATCCGCAAGCTCAACAGCAGCCTGGATTCCCACATATTCTCCTCCATGGACCGCAGCGGTGATCAGAACTGTCTTTCCGGGATGAGAACCGCAGATTACTGTATAAGGAAGCGAAAACTCACCTCCGCCCAGTCTCAGAAATCCACTCTTTTTCATACCCGGAGCAGCACACAGCATGGCATCCTCCAAATCTCTTTTCCTGTCATATCCGCTATCAGAATCACCCATTCCATCATTCTCGGACCAGACGTTTTTCTCTTCCTTCACAGCGCTGATCATAAACATCGGCGTAGAATGATAATTCAGCTTCTCTTCCTGACTCCACACCCGCTGCCAGATTCCGGTATCCACTGCCACAGATTCAAACCCGTTCTCCTTCAGAAACTTCCTGTCCCAGGACGGTCTGTTAATAGAAGAAAGAGGCATCTGCAGTGCAATCTTCTCCATTCTGTCAATATCCGTACAGAGGTAATGATCATCCAGATGCTCACTCTCCACACTCTTTCGGTCTTCCTCATAAGACAGGCGTTTCTCCTCATCATAAAGATAACCGTACCAGTTTGCATCGAAATTAAGAAGCTTTCCGCCCGGTTTCAGTACACGACACCACTCTTCATAAGCTCTCTTAGGATCCTTCAGATTCCATGTCAGATTCCTGCTGATCACAACATCAAACACATCATCCTCAAATTCCAGATTCTGAGCATCCATCTTATAAAAAGAAATCCGCTCACAAAGATTACCGGCATTCCTCTTCGCGGTATCCAACATCTCCTGCGTATAATCAACAGCAGTCACCTTATATCCCGCCTCAGCCAGAATAACAGGAAAAAATCCAGGTCCTGTTCCGATATCCAAAATCTTAATCTCATCCTTCACTTTCTCCGGGAACTGCCCTTTCAACACCTCAAGCCATGCCCCCTTCTGCATCCCATTCAATTCCTTATGATTAACTTCAGAATACCCCTCAGCCCGGGTAGTCCAGTAACTCTCAATCTCCGATAATAAATCCTTCACCTTATGCCAACCTCCATGCATGCAATTTATAATCATATATGACCCAAATTATATCAAATCCCTCCCCTCTCCAACAAGCCCTCCCGGGGGATATATTTCACGTCTCAATTCATTTTTATATAAACAAAGTCCTTCTTATAATTCACACTCCACCTTGTATTATATCTTAACCAAAACCAGCGAAGCAGGAGTATAGTCATTCCAGGTGCATTTGCAGGCATCTTAGAGATTCTTAGTCCTCGGAAATCTGCGTTATGAGACGAAAAGTCCCTTGTCTGAGCGATAGCGAGTAATTCCGGACTTTTCGTCTCATGCTTTTAGCGGATTTTCGAGGGCTTAGAATCTCTTAGATACCGAAACCGCACCTGGAATGACTATACTCCTGCTTCGCGTCCGTCCCCTTTCTAAACAAAAAACAAAGCTGCCATACCCCAAAAGAAGAGGATATGACAGCTATATATTTTTTACTCAGATAGCTCCAAGAATCTTCCGGGCATTATCAATCCTTTCCTGCGTCGGAGGATTAACCCCCTCCAGTGGATAAGAAAGCCCCAGATTCTCCCATTTAAACTTACCAAGCGTATGATAAGGGAGCACCTCCACTCTCTCCACATTGGAAAGAGTATGGATAAAATCAGCTAACCGGTGCAGATATTCATCCTTATCACTTCCGCCCGGCACAAGCACATGACGGATCCATACAGGTTTTTTCATATCAGAAAGTTCCTGCGCCATCGCAAGAATATTCTTATTGGAATGACCGGTAAGCTTAATATGCTCCTGCTCGTCAATCTGCTTGATATCAAGCATTACAAGATCTGTATACTTCATAAGCTCCAGCCACCCGGAATGCCATGGTTCCTGATCAGTGAAGGGATTTCCACTGGTATCAAGAGTCGTATGCACACCCTCTGTCTTTGCCTTCTTAAAAAATTCTGTAAGAAAATCCATCTGAAGCAATGGCTCACCACCGCTTACAGTGATACCGCCTTTGCTGCCCCAGTAGCCCTTATAACGTAAAGCTTTCTTAAGAAGCTCATCTGCCGTATAAAGCTCTCCCTGCTTCATTTTCCAGGTATCCGGATTATGACAGAACTGACATCTCATGGCACAGCCGCTTAAAAAAATCACATATCTTACTCCGGGTCCGTCAACGGACCCGAAACTTTCTAAAGAATGAACATAGCCTTTTACCTGTTTATTATCCATTATATCATCATCCATTAATTACATTCTGTCGTGGCAGGTTCTGGCAATAACGTCTAACTGCTGCTCTCTTGTAAGGTCGATGAACTTAACAGCATATCCGGATACACGGATTGTGAAGTTTGCATATTCTTCTTTTTCCGGATGTTCCATAGCGTCGATCAGTTTCTCTTTACCAAATACGTTTACATTGAGGTGATGAGCACCCTGATCAAAGTATCCGTCAAGTACATGTACCAGATTCTCTGAACGCTCGTCATCGCTGTGTCCCAGAGCATCAGGATTGATTGTCTGAGTATTTGAGATACCGTCAAGAGCATCTTCATAGTCAAGCTTGGCAACAGAGTTCAGGGAAGCAAGAAGACCGTTCTGCTCTGCACCGTAAGATGGATTTGCACCAGGTGCAAGAGGTTCACCTGCTTTTCTTCCATCTGGAAGAGATCCTGTAGCCTTACCATAAACAACGTTGGAAGTAATAGTAAGGATGGATGTGGTTGGCTTGGAATCACGGTAAGTATGGATGTGTTTCAGTTTTTCAAGGAATGTAGACAGAAGAGTCGTTGCGATTTCGTCTGCTCTGTCATCATCATTACCATAACGTGGGAAGTCACCCTCAACCTGGAAATCTGTTGTAATGCCGTCTTCATCGCGGATAGCTTTAACTTTTGCATATTTAATAGCGGACAGGGAGTCTACTACATGAGAGAATCCTGCGATACCTGTTGCGAAAGAACGCTCAACCTTTGTATCGATCAGAGCCATCTCTGCTGCTTCATAGTAGTATTTGTCATGCATGTAGTGGATCATGTTCAGTGTTCCGACATACAGATGAGCCAGCCAGTCCATCATTTTGTCATATTTTGCGATTACTTCATCATAGTCAAGATATTCAGAAGTGATCGGCTGATAGTTCGGTCCTACCTGCTGTTTTGTCTTCTCATCAACACCGCCGTTGATCGCGTAAAGAAGGCATTTTGCAAGGTTTGCACGAGCGCCGAAGAACTGCATCTCTTTACCTGTCTCTGTAGCAGATACACAGCAGCAGATGCTGTAGTCATCTCCCCATACCGGACGCATAACATCATCATTCTCATACTGAACAGAACTTGTTGTAACAGAAATATTTGCAGCATATTTCTTGAAGTTCTCAGGCAGTCTTGAAGAATAAAGTACTGTAAGGTTTGGTTCCGGAGCCGGTCCCATATCTTCCAGTGTGTGCAGGAAACGATAGTCGTTCTTTGTTACCATGGAACGTCCGTCCTGACCCATACCTGCTACTTCCAGAGTTGCCCATACCGGGTCACCGGAGAATAACTGATTGTAAGAAGGGATACGTGCAAATTTAACCATACGGAATTTCATTACCATGTGGTCAACAAGCTCCTGAGCTTCTTTCTCTGTAAGAGTTCCGTTCTGAAGATCTCTTTCAATATAAATATCAAGGAATGTGGAAATACGTCCGACACTCATTGCAGCACCGTTCTGAGTTTTGATGGCTGCAAGATATCCGAAGTACAGCCACTGGAAAGCTTCTCTTGCATCTTTGGCCGGTTTGGAGATATCATATCCATAAGATTCAGCCATAACTTTCATGCCTTTCAGAGCACGGATCTGATCAGCGATCTCTTCACGAAGCTGGAAGTCATAACGTCTCATACCCTGACGGTCGCATGCTGCGAAGTCTTTCTGTTTTCCTTCGATCAGAGCGTCAATTCCGTACAGAGCCACACGTCTGTAGTCGCCAACGATACGTCCACGTCCGTAAGTATCCGGAAGACCTGTAAGGATCTTGTTGTGACGTGCTACTTTCATCTCAGGTGTGTAGATATCAAATACACCCTGGTTGTGAGTTTTAAATTCATAGTTGTGGAAAACATCTTTGATCTTGTCACTTACTTTATATCCGTAAGTTTCACAAGCCTGCTCTGCCATTTTGATACCGCCGTATGGCATGAAAGCACGTTTCAGAGGTTTATCTGTCTGAAGACCAACAACTTTTTCAAGGTCTTTTGTTTCTTCATCAATATATCCGGGACCATATGCTGTCAGAGATGTAACTACCTCTGTCTCCATATCAAGAACTCCGCCTTTGGCACGTTCTTCTTTCTGAAGTGCCTGGAGCTTGCCCCACAGTTTGTTTGTAGCTTCTGTAGGTCCTTCCAGGAAAGAAGCATCACCGTCATATGGTGTATAGTTCATTCCAATAAAGTTACGTACATCGATTTTTTCTTTCCAACGGTTGCCCTTAAAGCCATTCCACTGTTCGAAATTTTTCATTCTTTTACCTCTTTCTCTAAAATATTTCCGCGCATCTCTCACTAGTCTGGAGTGAGATAATAAAATGTAAATTGTACTTATTTAGGACACTTTTCTGTCCACGCTGTCAGTATACGTAAACCTGAGTGTTATGTCAATTAATTTCCCTTATGATTTTAATTAAATACAATTCTGATAGCTTTTCGCCGGAGTTTGCTTCTTTATTGTACTTTATCGCGTACATTAAGACTTTTTTGTATTTTTATAAATACAAAAAGATACCGGTCAGGAAGTCCTCTGGACAATCTGACCGGTATCTGATTCTTGATATTTTATGTAAACTATATTATTCCCTGCCAAGCGGATATTAGCCTGACCTGCAGAAGCCAAAATACAGCAGGAAAAAATCGGGCGTGTCGGAACAATCTAACGGTTATTGATTGCTGTTACAAGTGCATCAATAGATGCGCGAATGATATCCGCGTCTACGCCTGCACCCCAGGCAAGGGTTCCATCCGGCTTTTTGATACCGACATAAGCAATAGCTTTGGAACTTGAACTGCGCTCCAGCGCATGCTCCTGATATGTTTCCAGGGAATATTTCAGCTCATATGCCTTCTTCAGTGCATTGCTGACTGCATCAAGACGTCCGTTACCGGATGCCTCTGTAGTGATTGTCTTTCCGCGGAAAGTAGAGGTAACTTTTGTTACAATACCACCATCTTTCTGCTGGAAATGTACTTCATTGATACTGTACGGTTCTGTGATATTCTCGAAGGTCTGTTTAAACAGATTGAAAATTTCGTCAGGATGAAGTTCTTTATGTTTGTGGTCTGAAACAGCTTTTGTGGCATATCCCATTGCCTCACGCATTTTCGGAGGAAGGTTAAGACCGAATTTGGTCTCAAGAATATATCCTACGCCGCCTTTGCCGGACTGGCTGTTGATGCGGATAACATCTGCGTCATAATTTCTTCCCACATCTGTCGGATCGATCGGAAGATACGGAACATTCCAGTGATCCGGGTCCTTGTCATCTCTCCAGTGCATACCCTTGGCAATTGCATCCTGATGAGAGCCGGAAAATGCGGCAAATACAAGTGCACCACTGTACGGACTTCTTTCGCCTACTTTCATTCCGGTACATTCTTCATATATTTCACAGATATGCGGCATATCAGAGAAGTCAAGTTTTGGATCTACACCCTGAGAATACATATTCATACCAAGTGTAACAATATCTACATTTCCGGTACGCTCACCGTTTCCAAACAGAGTACCCTCGATTCTGTCTGCACCTGCAAGTAATCCCATTTCAGAATCTGCAACACCGCATCCTCTGTCATTGTGCGGATGGAGAGATACGATTACATTCTCGCGGTATTTCAGATTTTCACACATATATTCTACCTGGCTTGCATATACATGCGGCATGGAATGCTGTACAGTTACAGGCAGATTGATGATGCATTTGTTATCTGCTGTAGGCTGCCATACATCAAGAACTGCATTGCATACTTCCAGAGCGTATTCCGGTTCTGTGCCTGTAAAGCTTTCAGGGCTGTACTCAAACTGGAAATTTCCTTCTGTTTCATCAGCCAGTTTCTTTAATAATGCGGCACCATCCACTGCAATCTTTAAGATTTCTTCTTTGGATTTCTTAAATACCTGTTCTCTCTGAGCTACAGAGGTGGAATTGTACACATGTACAATTGCCTTCGGTGCGCCTTTGACAGCTTCAAAAGTTTTGCGGATGATATGCTCTCTGGCCTGAGTCAGAACCTGAATAGTTACATCCTGTGGGATCAGATTCTGCTCGATCAGGGTACGCAGAAATTCATATTCTGTTTCAGAAGCAGCCGGGAAACCTACTTCAATTTCTTTAAAACCGATTTTTACAAGAAGTTTAAAGAATTCAATTTTCTGTTCCAGACTCATCGGAATCACCAGTGCCTGATTACCGTCACGAAGGTCTACAGAACACCAGATAGGTGCTTTGTCCACATATTCTTTTTCTGCCCATTTCATGCATTTAACAGGCGGCATAAAATACTGTCTCTGATATTTGCTTGAATTCATCATTTTTTCTTCCTCCGTTATGTAAATATTATGTTTGGACTGTGGGGATTGACTGTAAAAAGACATAAAAAAATCTTCCATCTCCACAGACTTATCTGCAAGAGACGAAAGATATTATCATCTTACGCGGTACCACTCTTATTTATGAACAATGTCATACACTCATGGGATACGGAATCTCCGGATATCCGGTATTCTTATATCCTCTCCATATAACGGTGGAAACCGTCTGCACCTACTCTTGTATGATTTCAGGCAGCTGCTCAAAGGCGAGTTCCACAATTTCCTTCCACTGCTTCTCAGCAACCAGCAGTTCTCTGTGCTCCGGTCCGGGTGTACTATTCCTTATCATTGCATTTTACTTATAACTTTATTTGGCTTTTTTGAAATGAACATACGTCTGAATCATTCTTTGCAAATATACTGCAAACGATTTAACCATATGTCAGTCGGGGCAACAGGATTTGAACCTGCGACCTCACGGCCCCCAGCCGTGCGCGCTACCAAGCTACGCCATACCCCGTAACGCAAGTTAGTATAACAAATTATTTCTGTGATTTCAACTGTTTTTTGAAAAATTTACAAAAATTATACAAATTTAGCAGGAAGAAATTTCATGTACTTTTTATGTTATAAAATTTCTTCCTGTTTATCCTATGTACAAGCCTTACAATTATCTGTTACAGTTACGCTGGCATGATGGCTTTTTCCAAATTGTCTACACGCATATCCAGTTCAAAAACTTTCTCTCGAGTTTCCTTATTCTCCTTTCTATAGCGAAGCTCATCCATACGTGCATCAAATAGGGCAGATATTTTTCTGTCAATTTCATTTTCCAGTTTAAGTTCTATAGTTTTTACGCTTCCCTTGAGTTGCACAATATCTGATTTCATGTTCGTGATATCTGCCTTCATGTTCGTGATATCCGTCTTCATGTTTGTGATATCTGTCTTCATGTTTGTGATATCTGCCTTCATGTTCGTGATATCCGTCTTCATGTTCGTAATATCTGCCTTCATGTTTGTGATATCTGCCTTCATGTTCGTGATATCCGTCTTCATATTCGTGATATCCGTCTTCATGTTTGCAATATCTGTCCTCATATCTGCGATATCGTTCTTTACATCGGACATATCATTTTGAAAACCGACAATGCTTCCCTGTATAGAAAAAAGGATATTTCTCAATTCCGCATCTTCCACATTCTTCCCTCCTTTCGTTATAGTACGTCTCGTTCTCTTTTGCATAGAACCAATTGTACCATTGAAGGAAGAAAAAGTCTACAGCGAAATTATTATAATATTTTTATAAGACATCTTCGGGTTACTGTTCACTGGTAATATTCCGCGAGGTGTTTTTTGTGAGCGAAGGTCACAG
>OGEK01000543.1_pt1 | contig 39404 bp, 50 predicted proteins | sample 1570641 | NCBI WGS metagenome assembly OGEK01 (sample SAMEA2582136, study PRJEB24529) | metagenome | biome: Human gut stool | place: China | collected 2011
AATTTGAACTTTTTGTTGAAAGAAAGTCATAATACTCTTTAAGAGAAAAAACACCTATAAATCCTTCCTTAGTTTTAATAATATTTTCATTTTTAAATTTTATATAATATTTCTTATTGTTTTCTATTAAATAATTTATATTTTCAACTATCTCTACTAAATCTATTGCTTCAAAATTGACTTCTATCCTTTTTTTATTTGTAATTTCATCTCCTAGAACTATTCCTATGTTTACTACTTCATTTTTAGTTTGACTTTGTGTTCCAAAATGAGAAACTATATAATAAACATTCATTTTTATATACCCAAAACAACTATTACATATTTTTTTTAATAGTTCAGCTAAATGGCATATTTGAACATTATATGGCATTTTTTCTATTTGACTTTTTTCCAACATTATCATATCTTTTATTGTGGATCGCATTAGTAAGGCTTCATTTGTAGAAAAAGAATTTTTGTCTCTATCTTTCAACTGAAAAATAAAAACTTCTACTTCATTCATTTTTTCATTGCTATTTAAAATTTCTTCAATTTCATCTAAAGTATTATAAGCTTTATTATTAATCGAAATTACCAAATGATCTATTTTAGAATCCCATTTTCCATCAAAATTTAATTTTTCATTACTTAATTCTTCAATAGAAAAATTATGTTTTTTACATAAAATTGTATTTAAATAATAAATTTCATTTGTTTTTCCTTCTCCAAAATATTTTTTTGCTTTTTCTAAAAAATTCTCTTTCATATTCTCTACCATAAAACTCTCCTAAATAATTTTATTTTTTACTTAAATTTATTTTAACATAAATATAGATCTTTTTCCCAAAAAATGTTATAATATTTTCGAGGTGAAAATATGAAATATAATTTAATTCTTGGAGAAGCATTCGAAACAACAAAGCAACTAATTAAAAAAAAAGAAAAATTTAAATTGATTATTACTTCTCCACCTTATAACATAGGTAAAAAATATGAAAAAAATTTGAATTTTGAAGAATATATAAATTTTCAAAAACTTATAATTCAAAATTTAGTTCAATTACTTGATGAAAATGGAAGTATTTGTTGGCAAGTAGGAAATTATATTAAAAATGATGAAGTTTATCCTTTAGATATATTTTTTTATAATATTTTTAAAGAATTTGGATTAAAGTTAAGAAATAGAATAATTTGGCATTTCGGTCATGGACTTCATGCTCAAAAAAAGTTTTCTGGAAGATATGAAACAATACTTTGGTTCACTAAATCTGATTCTTATATTTTTAATTTAGATCCTATAAGAGTACCACAAAAATATCCTGGCAAAAGAACTAAAAATGGGGAATATACTTGTAACCCTGTTGGAAAAAATCCTTCAGATGTCTGGGAAATTTTACAAAATGATTGGGTAGAAGGATTTTGGAGTATTCCTAATGTTAAAGCTAACCATGTTGAAAAAACTATTCATCCTTGTCAATTTCCTATTGAGCTTGTAGAACGATGTATACTAGCTTTAACAAATGAAGGAGATAAAGTCTTGGATCCTTTTGTTGGTTCTGGAACTTCAATTATTGCAGCCTTAAAAAATAATAGAATCGGATATGGAATTGATAAAGAAGAAGAGTATATAAAGATTTCTAATAAAAGAATAGAAGAATATTTCAATGGTAATTTAAAATATCGAGAAATAAAACCAGTTTTTGATCATAAATTAAGTCCATTATCACGAAAATAAAATGACTGATAATTAAATAAAGAAGTGATAGATATAAAATCCATCACTTTTTTATTTAACACTATAAGTTTTAAAATTAATTTAATCATCTTCTTGTTTATACTTGCCTAGCAATTTTTCTTTTTTTCTCTCTTTGTTATTTCTAAAGTTTTCTGCTAAAACTTCAATACTTTTTTCATTCATTGCTGTTCCAGTCATTACAACAGTTACAGCAGAAAGACTATCAAATTCATCATCTTTTACAAGTTCCATATAATTATATACTTCTCTTATTACTATTCTAAATATAGTTTATCTTGATTTGCTTTCTTTAAATTATTTTAATAATCACTAGGCATAGTAAAATGTTGCAATTCTAAAGTAGTTTCTTTATTTTTTAATTCATAAATATTTTCCATATATTTTATAAAATTATTTTTTTCATATCTCATGTAAGAATACATTCCAATAATTAAAATCAAAGACATAAAAAGAGATATTCCCCAAATAACACCAATTGGAATCTTATTATTCTCATTCTTTATAGATTTTTCTATAAAACCTAATAAAAATAATATACAAACAACTGTTGATATATTGGTTATTACAATAGAACTTAATTCATTTGAAGAGACTGAAATATTTGCATAAATTATCGAAATTATAGCTACAAAAATCCCTAATAAACCTACAATATCTATTTTTCCTTTTTCTATTTTTTCTTCCGTTTCTCTTATTTTTTCGTTAGAAATTTTTATTTTTTCTTCTGCTTCTCTTATTTTTTCTAATGAAATATCTATTTTTTCTTTTGCTTCTCTTATTTTTTCTAATGAAACATCTATTTTTTCTTCTATTTTTTTATATTGAATTTCTAATTTTTTATTTTTATTTTTTGCTTCCTCTATTTTACTAAGGACCTTTACATATGTAATTGTATTAAATATTCTTTCTATCACTCCATTATTTGATTCTTTATATGTATCATTAATTCCTCTTACATCAAAATTAAAATCAATAATTTCATCCCATTCTTTTATTATAGCTTTCTTTTTTAATATCTCTAATTCTTCTGGTTTTATTTCTAGATAATTTATAGCTTCTTCAAAATAAAATTTCTCAATACCATTTCCCATAAATAAAGATTTAGAGTTCTTTATAAGATATGTAAATATTTGAGCTTCTTTTCCTTTTAAAATAAGAATTTTTTCACTTTGTGTATTTTCATCTTTTCTAATAAAATCTTTTAATAAAATTTCTTTTTTAATTGTAACTTTCATAATAAAAGTATCAATTATATCAGAAAATGGAAAATTTTTTAACCTTATTTTATAATCTGATATTCCTTCTATTTCATTTACTTCTCTACAAACTTCATCTTTAATAATAAAAGTATTCTTTTCCAAATAATTCGAAATTATAGTTTCAATTTTTCTTACAATTATTGTAGTTTGTTCATTTATTATATTTTGCATATCTTCAAATTCTTCTATCACTTCTTGTGGAATTTCTTCTTCTGCATTGTCTATCATTAAATAATCTCCTTTTTTAAAATATAGTATATTATGTCATTTTAATAAAAAATCCTATTATAATTTTTATTAAAAATAATTAAAGTAAATCCTTTATAATAAACTATACTTAATAAAATTATTTTATTCTAATAACATATATTTGATGTGAAACTAACAACTTATCTGAATATAATTTATATAGTTTTCTAAAATATCCTAACCTAAGATGTCCTTCAAGTAAATAATATGGTCCTGTTAATAAATTATTTTCATAATCATAATATTCATTTTCTATCTTTAATACAATTATTGGTGATGGCCATGTTTTGCATCTATGAATATATTTTTGTAAATAGCTTATAGGTTTTCTTAATATTTGAATCCCTTGCATGTCTAACATTTTATTTTTAATAGTCGTTATTTCATTAAATATTTTTTCATTCTTCCATTCTTCCAGTGTAAAATCAAATTTATCAAAATCTAAACAGGCATAAAGTTCTAAATATCCATAATGTCTATATATCCACTCTTTAAATACTTCTTTAGGAAAATTTGGTAACAAGTTTTTATTTCTTATATAGTAATCTTCAAAATTTTCTCTTTCTAAACTATTAATCTTTTTAGGTTCTAATAATTTTAACTTTTTAAATTTATCTGTTTTCATACTTTTTTTCTCCCTAAAACTATTTATAATTCTATAACTCATTTTTTGTTTTAATAAATTCTTTTTCACCAGTAATTACATTTTTTTTCATAGCCTTTAGAAATTCTTCAGCATCTAATTTTATATTCATTTTATTGTTGGCAATATTATATCTAAAAGTTATAGAAGATATTTTTATATATTGATTTAAATTTAGTAAATACATTTCATTCTCAAAAGTAAATGTATGAATATTTTCATTTAAATTCAAATTTATTACAGGAAGCTTATTTGTTAAATCTAACAATGAAAATTCCTTTTCTTTTTCTTTATTATAAAAATAAAATTCAGTATTTAAACCTTCATATTTCAAAATAAATTCTTTTATATTATTTTCTAATCTCCAATTTTCATCAATTTTAATGTCTATAACTTCTACATTTCTTACATTATACATGTTTAAATCAATATGAATACTTTTTATAAGTCCTTCCCAATCGTATTCTTCAGGTTTTCTAAGTTCTACTAGTTCAATCCCATGAGATTTAGCAAATATTATGGCTCCCTTCTGAAATCCTGCTTTAGAAACAAATATTCCTTTATTTGCACATAAATCTGTAATTTTACTATAAAAAGCCATTAATTTTTCTTGAGGAACTTTATTTTTATAATCCTTACATTCAATAACTACTGAATGTTTAGCTCCTGCTAGTGTATACTCAAAATAAATATCAATTTGATGATTAGTTTTAGAAAAACCTTCCTTTTTTACATTATGTAATACTTCAATATTTTTAAATCCTTCTTTTTCTATTATAACTTCATAGACTTCTTTAGCTAAAATCTCATATTCTATTCCTGTATTTTTACTCATAATATTATCATCTACCTCTTTTTTTTATATTATATCACATTTAATTTTAAATAGAAAAATATTGGTATTTTTCCTTGAATTTTTTATTGAAATAAGTTATTATGTAAAATACAGAACTTAATGAGGTGATATTTTTGATAAAATTTATAAAAAATTACTGGAAAACGATTGTTTTTATTTTTGTTTTTCCTTTCATTTTAGATTGGGTTTTAAGATTTATTTGGTGGATTCCTATTCCAATAAAAGAAAGTGCTTTACTTGGTGAATGGCTTGGATTCTTAGGAGCTTATTTTGGAGTTATTGGAGCTATTGGTGGTATTTGGTGGCAATTAAATGAAGAAAAAAGAAAAATACAATTAGGAAGTTTGAAAATAATTGAATATTATTTTCAAATTATTTTATCCAAATTAAAACTTACTGCTAATTCGAATAATGAAACTAAGTTTTATCGTGATCTATTCAGTAGAGGGCTCCTTATTGATTCTGAACTAGTAGGTGATAATAAGGATTATTTTATAATCTCTAAAAAAGATCTTGAAATTTTAAATACCAATATAATAAATATTTCTTCACTTGATAATTACATTGATATTTTTAAAATAATTAATGCTTTAGAACGTATTGAAGAAATTTCTTCTAATTGCCTTTCTCAAAATAATTTTTCAAAAATTACTGAAGAAATAGCAACAAATTTAAGTTTAACTAAACCTCAAATTATTTTAATTTTAAAAACAAAATTGAAATTAAATCATATAAAAACCCATAGTTCAAATCCAGATATATTTGAAAAAAAATTATCAGCTAAAGAAGTAGAAGAAGTTTTTAAGAATATAGAAAATATTTCAAATATTGAAGAATTATTTTCTGTTCTTAATGATATTAGAACAATTATGTATATTTCTTTAAGTCTAGGAACTACAAAATTTCATAATGAACTTTATAAAATTTCTCATATTTTATTAGATATAGGTTATGTTTTGTGGGGAAATAAAGATAATCCTGAAATTTATACTTTTGAAACATTGGAAAATGAAATAAGTAGTAATTTAGAGTTCATTAAGAAAGAAATAAAAAAATTAAGCTAGGTTTCCCTAGCTTTTTTTCATTTTTTTAACTCTATATTGTTATTTTTCAGCTTCTAACAATGATATTCTTTTTTCATGATCATGTACTTGATTCATTAATTTTTCCATATATGCTCTGTGATTTTTCCTATCTTGAAAATCATTGTATAAAAAATATGCTGTGACTACTCCTAAACTCCCATAACTTATTAAATAATCCATTAATTTTTCCATATATTTCTCCTTAATTTCCTATTTTTTTATCAAAGTGCTTTTTACCTAATATAACAGCCCCTAAGCTTCCTACAAGTGCTGTTAATTCTGTTGGTATAGGTAAGCTATATATTTGAATCCCCATAAATGCAGATAAATAAGGAGTTATTATATGATGAAATATTACCAATATACTATAGACATAAAATAAATGAAGTATTCCCCCTCTTTCTAGCATACTTGAAAAAACTTTTAATTTCTCCTTTTCTACCTCTGCCATTATTTTGTCCACTTCTTCTGGTTTTATATATTTGTTTAGAATATCTGGTAAAAACCCACTAACTAAATTTAATATTGTTTTTTTAAACATATTATTCCTCCTATTTCCAGTTGTTTTCTATATTGTTATATCTTCTTTTAACATCCTGTGGCTGCTCTCTTCCCCATTTTGTTTCTTTTAATTTGAAGTTTAAAATATCTTCAGATTTTAATATTTTTTTATTTTTTATAAATCTGTGCATAAGTCCATTTTTACTGAGATTAAACTGATTATGATAATCTACTAAATGAACAAATGTTTTTTCATTTTCAAAATTTGGTAATCCATCAAGTCCAGCCACATAATTTACCATATTTCTTATATGTTCTTTGTCTAGTCTGTCTATATCTCTTCTAAATAGTTTTAATCTTTCATTCAAGTACCCTATATCTTTATCAAGATTCAGTAATTTTCCAATATCCTGTCCTGTAAATCCACAGATATTCTTTAAGAAATTTCTAGCTTTAATATTATGTGTCACATCAAACTGGCTTCTTCCAAAGCTATATCCTGATTTTCCACCAGCATAACTAAATTTACAGATCACATTTTCATTTCCCGATATTTCATTTAAAGATATTACATACATGATTTTCTCTAAGTTTATCTTTTCCATTATTTGTTTTATATTCATTTTCTCCCTCCTAGTTATTATTCTTTATTTCCTATATACATAATATATTTTAAATTCTTATTTTGAACTACATTCCCCATATTGTTTGTTATATCCCAGCCAAGCGGAATATCTATATATAATTCATCTGTTATTACTGGAAGTTCAAGTTTTACTTCTTTAATTTCTAATAATTTTGCTCCACCACCCCAGCTATTTACATCAATATACTTTTCTTTTTCTGGAAAGTTAGTATTAAAATTACTTAAAAACACAGTAAATGTAAATTCTCCATTATATTCTTCTCCTGGTTGCAATTGATATTGTGGATTTGCATGTGATCCTCCAGCTCCTTGTGGGATAAAACTCATCCAAAAAGCATTGGTTCCATAATCCAATACGTTATTTTGTCGCCATTTATATTTTCCTTTTATTACAGTGATTTTATCTCCAATTGTATATAAGTCTGTTATTATTTTTCCTCTTAGCTTAAAATTTAATCTTCTATTATACTGATTAGTTTCATAAGTAGTACTCACTCCATCTCCTGCATAATATCCAGTATTCTCTTTACCATCAAACATTTTATATAAATTATCAAATGTTTCATCACAATTGTAATTTGCTGCATCAAGTTCACTAACATCTATATATAAATCGTTGCTGCTTGTATTACTAGACATAACTATATCTATTTCTTTCATAGTTACATTAGTAGTTCCAAAAATATCTATTAAATGTGGATAATCTTCTGCTTTTAAGAAAGTTCCCCATTCAATATAACCTTTTGGAGTTTGCATTTGCTTTGGAATAGTCAAGATTGTTCCATATGGTATTTCAAAAATATCTTTTTTTCTTGGGATATCTTCTTGTTTTATAATATTACCTAAATTTTTCATATTATCACCCTGCTATTACAACTTTTATTGCTCCTGCATTTGGAGCCTCATTAAATACTATTGTTACAGAATTTACAGAAGTTATTTGAACATCAGCCATAACAAGATCATTTCCTTCATAAAGATTTATTAAAATATCTCTAGTATTAAGGTTGTGAGTAACAACAATTTGTTTAGCTGCTCCATCTCCTATCATTGTTGTAAATTTTTTCATTGGTGCATTTGCAAGAATAGATTCTTTTACCCTTAAAGCTGTCATGACTTTAATATTATCTGTTCCTGCTTCTGCCTCTGGTTTTGTAGCATAGTCAAGCGGATTGTTCAAAGGAATATAGTCTGTTCCACTCCATCTATAACTAATATTAGTATCTTTAGCTACATAAATTTTTCCCTGTTCTCCTGTTGGTGGAAATGAAGAACGATTTTCATATTCCAATACATCATCTACATATGATGGAAGATAAGAGGCTTTTATCAAATTACTTCCATCTAAAATATCAAGGTCTAGTTTTCCAGTTCCATCTATTTTCAAACCATTTCCAATTTTTACTAATCCTAATGTAGATGTTGTGGCAATTTCTTGCCCTCTTATTTCTATAAAAGCAGTTCCATTATGAATGTTTATTTTTTGAGTTGCTGTATTATAAAATATCTGCCCTTCCACTCCACTTGGTACACTAGATAATTTATGTAATACTGCGTTTTTCAGTTCATTTAATTCTAAGTTAAAATTATTTAATACTTTCATTTTTTCCTCCTTATTATGCTGGTAAATAAGTTATCACTGCATTTGTAGCTCCCCATGGAGCCCCTGCAAGTGCTTGCCCACCTGTTGTATATATTGTCAATTTTTTTAAATTAGGGCAGTCATAAAAACTACCTAAAGTATATTTAGTGTAATCATCTCCACTTTGAAAAAAAGGAGTTATATATTCCATTGGATATCCTTTTCCTCCAAGTGTTAATTCTGTTAGTGAATAACAATAACTAAAAACTTGATCTTCTAATCTATTCATACTTAATGGAAGTTGTTTTATTGCTATTGATGTCAGTGCAAAAGCTCCAAGTCCCATTTTTGTAATTGTATTCGGAAGAGAAGTTAGAGAAAGTTGAGTACAGCTTGTAAATGCTCCTATTCCAATTTCTTTAAGAGTGTCAGGTAAAGATGTAATATTTAGTTTTTTACAATTAGAAAAAGCATAATCACCTATTTTTGTTATTTTTGGCATGTAAATATTTGTTAGCTCTCTACAATATCCAAATGCCTCTTTTCCAATCATTTCTGCACTTTCAAACTCTGCTGTTATAAAACTACAACTTCTAAATAGCTGTTCTGTTATATTTGTTATTTTTTTTATAACAATTTTAGAAAAATAACTTCCATAAAAAGCTCTATCTCCTATTAATACTTCTGTAGATATATTTATTTCTCCTGTTCCACTTAAGTAAAAAGCTTCTGCTGCTATACTTTTTATAGTAGATGGTAACTCAATTTTTACATTATATACTCTGTAAAAACCTCTATATCCAATTCTTTCTAAATTAGATGGTAATTTAATAGTTTTTAACATTTCACATTCACGAAATGCTTCTGTTGGTATTTCTGTTATTTCATCATTTAAACTTATACTTTCAAGTTTACTTCCTTTAAAGCACCCATCTCCTATAGATACTACATTTGTAATATCTATAGTTTTTAAACCACAATATGCAAATGCTTCTTCCCCTATAACTCTCAATCTTTTCAAAATCACTGTATTTAATTTTGAACAGCCATAAAATGCTCTCCAATTTACTACTGTTATTTTTCCCATCTCTACATAAGTCACTTCTCCATTATCATAGAACATAAGACCTAATTCATCAGTTTCTACTCCGCCTTTATATAGATTATTGAACTTAAATTCAACTCCGCCCATTATTATTTTATCCATCAATAACCTCCAATTCTGAATCTTTAAACTTTATATTAATAAATTCAACTGCACTTGCAGGACTTATTTCTATATCAAATGGAATTGCTCCTTGAGTATATATTACAACTTCAAAACCAGTAGGAAATGGAGCTTTTAATATAGGATTAGTCCATGTTACAGGATTGTTTAAAGTTCCTAATTGTACATATTTTAAACCTGTTAATTTCTCTAAGTTAATTTCCCCAACTATATTAGTCACATGAGGAAAGGAAATGTATGTTAAATTAGAGTTTGCATAATTAAATTCCGACACAGAAGTGATATTTTCATTTGTTCCTTCTTTTTTCATAGAATAAAAATCTACAAATTCATCTCCCCCACCTAAAAGTCCTATCGGATTTTCTGGTTCTGGCTCTGGATTTTCTCCTGGAGTTGCTGGAAATGTTATACCTTTATCAAAATCAAAATTTCCATATACCGATTCTGTTACTACAACTGTATTTTTTACACTCTTTGTTTTCTTTGTAAAATAATAGCAAGATGACATATAAGCCCATGATATATTTACTCCTGATACTCTTACATTTACAGTTTCAGCTTTTTGCTTGTAGCATATTCTATATACTTTAGCTGGTGTCATGGTTTCATTATCTGCCATTTGAAATGTCACTGGTTCCTCATTTTCATATACAGTAAATGTTCCTTTTCCTGCTACTTCTATTGTATAAAGACTGTATCCACTTGGAATAGTTATTGTAGTAAACCTCCCATCTGCATACAATGGATGTTCTCTTTTGTTTTCTATATCTGCAAAAAAAAGAGTAGGTGTTGTATTCCAAGTTTTAGCTATACTGTCTATTGTTACAGTCTTTTCTCCATAGCTCCATGATGTAGAATAATCACAAGCTGTACTCCCAAGAATTATCCCATCATTTAAAGTGAATACCTGTGCTTTTTCAACTCCTGCTCCTTCAAAAAGATTTTGAACATTAATCGTTTGACTTCCTCTAGCTGTTGTCATTTGAGTTTTCTTTATTTTATTTTTAGTTTTCCAGTCAGCCACTATATGTCACCTCTTTTTCCCCTTTTTCTAGGACAAGAATTGTCAATTCTGCATCATCTACAAGAGCTTTATTATACCCATCAGAAACAATTCCACCTGACCCGTTATCTTTCCAAAACAAGTCATTTTCTATAGACATCATAAAGCTATCTACACATGATGTTCCCCTTGTATGAGTTAATGTATACCTTATGGCAACCCCATTACTATAATATTGCTGTGGTACTGCATAAAACCACCAGTAGCTACCCATATATGAATCCCCTATCATATTTACTCTTGAAAATTTTTGAATTACAGACATATCTTGAGGATTTATTACCTCTATGTCTACTACTCCATTCATAGCCCCTATAACTCCTGTAGGATATAAATATCCTGCAAAGCTTATTCTTCTAGTTGCTGGAACATTTCCAATAGTATATTGAGTTGAGCCGCTTACCGTCATTGTTCTTTTCAGTTCTGATGGAGTTCTTACATAAGGAGTTACTTTATACCTAGTTCCTGATACTTTAGAAACAACAGGAGAAAGCCCTGTAATAGTGCCATTGTATTTGATACTATTCCAGAAAACCATAAACACTGGATTTTTAAAACTATCTGATATTATAAATTCAAAATTTTCACTTGCTCTAGTTTTATATAAAGCTTGATTATAATTTGTAATAGTAGTCCAATCAGTAAATGCCATTTTCTCTCTCCTTTTAAATTTTCCCATTTTTAATAAAATTGGGAAAATCTTTATCTTTCTTTTAAATCTGCTTTATATAGCATAATACTTATAATGCTATATGGATTTAAAGTTGTATTGGTTGTAGAAATTTCTACATACCCATCTTGTCTTAATTTTGTTTTTATTGGTATCTCTACTTGTGTTTCTGTCAAGTTTGTATCTAAACACCAGCCATCAACAATACTTACTAAAGCTTCTATTTTCATTCCTTTCCATCTTATACTGTTGCTTGGAAAAGGACTTGTAAATCTTACTGCTCTAACTTGGTTTTGGATATAACCTATATTCACTTTTTCTATAAAAACATATTTCTTTAGTACACTTACTGTATACCAAAGATTACTTCAACCCTTTTCCTGATACAGTATCTCCCCACCTTTTATAACAATTCTTTTTGTACTGTTATCTTGTGTTGTTCCATTATAAGACATAATTCCTTTATCATTGCTGAAAACTTCTAATACTCCATTTACTTTGGTATTTGCATTTATTTCAAATTTTCCCTTTCCTATATCTGTTACAAATGTTTCAATGTCTGTTCCTGCTACCTCTTGTTTCAATTTTCCATTTGTAAATTTTATAAAAGTTCCAGTATTTTCTTCTCCTACTTGGAAAAGAGTTGATTTATGCTTTGTATCTTCTGGATTGGTTACTCCCATTAATAATTGACTTGTAATTTCTGCTGGCTTCAAAGGATTTTTAACATTAAAAGCAAGCTTATTATTTGCATTTTGAATTATTACCCCTGCATCTTTATTTATAACTATTCTTGCAATATTTGTTGGGTCAGTTCTTCCAAATACTGGATTGCTTGTATCTTCATCATATTGAAAGAAGATCCCTGCTTCTGTGTCATTGCTTCCTATTCTGAATACCCCTGCTTGTGCCATTATTGCAGATTTTAAAGCTGGCATGATATCATCTTCCATAGCTGCTTGCCATGTTCCATTTTTCCATACTTTATAAATTTTAGTACTTGGTTGATACCAGACATCACCTTCCGCTGTTGCTATCGGTTCTGTTTCCTGAATAAATCCTTTTGCATTTATTTTATTTAATATGTCCTCATCAATCGGAGGAACTTCTATATTTTCTATCTGATCTTTCAATTCATTAATATTTTCTAAATATTCAGCATTAGTTTTTAAACTTTCTACAGTATTATATTTGAACGTCTGAACAGAAGTATCAATTTTGACCGCTGTAATTTCGCTACTAAACCCTTTTACTTTAGAAAGGGTATGATTTATATTAGTTACTCTTGCAGGAGTGTTTATATTGTCAATCACAACTTCAATAATATCTCCTATTACTACAAAAGGACAAAATAAGCTTTTAAAAGATAATTCTACTCCATCAAGACATTGTTCCTTATATTCATACTCTGCAATTTCTGTGGCAAACTGCATTTCTTGTATATATTTATTTTTACTTGATGTTGGAAAATTCTCTTGTTCTTCTGTTTCAACCTCTGTATTTTTTACAATGCTCTCATTATCTTCATACTTTACAACTGGTACTCCTTTTATTTCAAAGTTTTCTATATATAATTTAGAGGCAAAGGGATTATAAAATTTGACCTGTGCTCCACTATTTATAAAAGATACAAAATCATAATGAGTACCCTCCATTAGACTGACTTCTACTTTTTCAGATAATTCATTGAAATAGTAGCCTGTAGCCTTTGTAAGATTATATTGAGTAATGACATCTGTTATATACTTAATAGACATTATCTTTTTTTGATTTTCTGGAGTTGTTCCTGGATCTATAGTTATTTTTTGTTTTAAATTAAAGCAAACTTGATTTTCTAAATAGCTGTAATTATCAAAGTTTTTTCTTATTCCATTGTATTTAGCATAGGAATACTTTTGAGTTATACTATTTAAAATATTAGTTTTATTAAAATGACATATTACATTTTCTAGGGGATTATATAATCCTCCTTTAATTACTATTTTGCTATTATTATCTATGTACATTCTGCCTTTTATACAATCTATTATTGTTTCGAGTTCATCTATCCATCTGTTCCCTTTAGTAAATACCATAAAGGGTATCTTTATAAGCCTTGTCTGGCTATCTCTTACATCTTCAAAGAGAACATTTTCTGGATTTATTCCTAATTGTTTTATGATATTAAACAACAAGGAATTGTTCTCATTATTTTGATAATATACCCAGTTATCAAAAGCGAAAGTATCTTTTGGGACTGTTTTTGTAAATAAATCTTTTATTTCATCATAAACTGTTACCTGTAAACTATAAACCAACCCACTACTTAGCTTTATTTCTCGAAGTTCAGCTTTTCCTCTAAGTAATATTATTTCTTCTAGTTCATGTACTGCTTTTATTTCAATTATATCTCCCTTACTTATAAGGGAAATATCATCTAAAGAAAAGGAAGCTAGCATTGACTTTATAGTTTTGCTTTCAGTTGAATACGTCATTGATATATTTTCTATGACATCAGTTAAAATTATTTCTTTTGTGATATTTGTCACAACTCCATTGAATTTGAACATATCAGCTTCTGTTAAGGTTTTGAAATAGGCTTCTGTCATCATGATGATAATATCCTCCCTTGTTTGTTTGCTTCTTCTATTGCTTCTTTAGCCCCTTGTTTTGCTACATCATACATTGCGTCAAATCCATATACTCCTGAAAAATGTTGTACGATAGTTATATTGCATTCAATTCCACTATCCTGATAATATGAGTTCCCAAGTGTATTATCTTCTGTTGAATTTCCACTTGTTGTATTCCCTCTATTTAAGCCCATTTTTTCAAGTTCATATTCTAAATCCTTTAAATAGTCCTGCATTAAGTCAAATCCTTGCTGTGCACTTGTTGCCTGTGATAGTTTTTCCTTTATGTCATCCATGTTATAGAATTGATTCATGTATGTTTTATATACTTCACTATCTACAAAAGCTTGAATTAAGCTGTCTTTTACACTTTCATATATAGAGTTACCCAGACTTTCTTCAAATGAAGCAAAGGAATTATTATCCAAAGCCTCCGACATAGCATTTGACAACATATTTTTCATTTCATTTATTCGCTCTGAAAATTTTGTAGTAGGTAATATACTATCTATAAGAGAACTTCCAAATCCTCTGCTTTCTAATTGTGATCTTAAATCATTTATTACTTTTTCATAGTTTGTAGTAATTCTATTTGCTTCCAATATTTTATTGAAATTAAAATCGTCCCAAAATCCTGTAAAATCAAGAACCCCAGTTTTTTTCATATCAATAAGTTTTTCTGATATCTTCTCAAACTCTTTAGTCATATACTCATCTATAGAACTATAAGCCACATCATATGTTACTTGTGCAGCATTATTAAGAATTTTCTTAAAATATGAACTCATAGAAGAACTAAAATCGCTTGCTTCTCCTGATGAAAGAGCCTCTACAAAAGAATTTCTTACATCTTGCATAGCAGTTACCAGAACTTGTGCATTTTTTGCCATTTCTTCAATAGTATCTTTGTAGGCTTCCGCATTTAATCCCATATCCTCAAACATTTGAGTGTATTCCTGGATAAGAGATTTATAACTTGATACATCTATTCCCTCAAAGGCATTAAGAGTTGAGTTTCTGAATAATTGCTCTTGTTCTTCTCTTAACTTATCTATTTGAGCTACATATTCATATACTCCCTCTTTCCATTCTTCAAAGTTACTGTCTACAAAATTTATACCTAATTTTTCTCTTAAGTCCCCTATTCCTGTTGTTTTCAGCTTTTCTGCAAAATCTCTTAATTGATTTTCATCCATATTGGCTATATTGGTATTAGTTATACCCATAGCCCTTAAAATGTCTGCTTCATCAATGTTTTGTGCCTCATATTTGTCCACAGATTTTGATTTAAAGTATGATTTATATTTTACTTTGCTTTTTACAAGTCCTGTTACAGTTCCAAAGTCTTTTGTACTTGCTACCATAGCTTTAATATAGTAGTCAAAATTCTTTTCTACCTTTTTTATTCCTGCTAAAGTGGTATTATTAGTAGCATAGCCAAGCATACTATTACCATAACTATTTATAGCCGTTATATTTGCTTTTATAGCTTCTGTGAAAGTCAAAAGAACTTTAGTTGATTCTTCAAAAGCTTTTTTATTTTCTTCATTGGCTGCTTCTATCTTTTTCTTTTTATCTTTTCCACTAAGAGAAGATAATGCAGAACTTGCAAGACTTCCTATTCCTGCTATTCCGCTTACTGCGGTCATTACTCCTGTTAAAGAACTAAATCCATTTACTAATCCAAGTATGCCACTACCCTTACTAAACATACCTGTAATAGCCCCTAGTCCTCCACTTGTCTTATATTGATTCATTCCATTTGCTACAATAGAAATAGAATTCGTGATATTTCCAATTGATTCTATTAAAGAACTATTCAGTTGTTGTCCAAGCTTTATCATGTCATTTCCAAATGTTCCCATGATATTTATCAAGTCTTTTACTGCTGTTTTCTCTTTTTCTTTAAGTTTGTTATTTTCTTCAATAATTTTAAGCTGCTTTTTTTCTTCTTCTAGTTGTGCTTCATATTTTTTAAAATTTTCTGTATCTATAATTTTCCCATTTGTGTCATATAAGCTTTTTAATAAGTTTTGTAAATTTGTTATTTTCTGCTTTATCTGTGCTTCTTCATCTAGCCCCATTATTTCTGCTAGCTTTGGAAATTTCTCCAAATCTTCTCTATAATCTTTAAACAGATTTCTGATTTTATCTTCCTTGTTCAGTTCCTCTGCTTCTTTTCTTAATTTTTGCATTTCTGGAATTAATTTATTTGCCAGTCCATCTGCTCCCTTACCAATTAAATCTTTATAAGCCTTTTCTACATCACTAAGTTTGCTTTTCACTTGGTCAAGTTCAGAAATTCCAAGTCCTTCTGCTAATTTTGGAGCATTTGCTATGGCTTTTTTGTATTCATCCATGATTTTTTGAACTTCTTCTGATAACCCACTTCCTGTTTTTTTTACAGGAGTTTCTTTTCCTATAAGTCCTGTATAATAAGTATTTCCAGATACTAAATTATTCATAAAGTTTCTGATTTCATCATCTACATATCCTAATCCTTTTGTTAATTTAAAAGTTTCTCCTATAAGATTTAATTTCACATCTATAGTTTGAGCTTCTTTAAATTTAGTATCAAAGTCATTCTTTATCTCTTGAAATCTTTCTTTTATCTTTTGAATTTTTTCTTCTGGAATTTCTGGTTTTAAATTTTGTATTCTTTCAATTTCTGCTATTTCATTTTCATTTATTTCAAAAACAATAGACTTTTTTACTGCTATTTTTTCATTCAGTCTTTTTAATATTTCATCAAGAACCAATCCTTGTTCAGCTGCATTTTTACCTTTTTTTTCTAACTCATTATATTGTTCTATTAAAGGTTTTATATCTACATCTTTACCTAATTCATTTAAAGCACGAAATATATCCCCTGAGCTTAATTCATTCATTAATGTTTCTAATTCTTTTATTTCTTTTTCTAATGGTTCTTTTTTTATAGAAAATTCAACTTCAATATTTTTAATTTTTAAATTTTTATCAATATTTAGAAGAAAATCTTTATACTGTTTTTGTAATTCTTGATATTTCTTTCTATATTCATTTAACCTTTCTATTCCTGCTTTTGTTTGTGGATTCATTCCTTGCATATAAGTTTCTAATCTAACCATTTCTTTTCTTATCTTAGCAAGTTCAGAATATTGTGTTTCTAAAGCTTTTGTATCAACTTTTGTTTCTTTGTCATACTCTCTTGTCTGTTTAAGGGCTTTCATTGCTGTTATTGCTCTTGTTATAGCTTCTCTTTGTCTTTCAATAGCTTGTGTTTGCTGATCCCAACTTCCAGTTGAGATATCCATAGCTTTTCTTACTGCTTCCACTTCATTTTTAAAAGCTATGTATTTAGTAACAAGATATCCTATTCCTGCTACTACTCCACCTACTGCAAGACCTGTCAAAGCTGTTCCTAGTGCTGTTACTGCTACTTTACCAGCCATAGCAGAGCTTGTTATAGAACTTAAATTACCTATTACTTTATCTCCTATTGTATAAGCAATATTTAAACTCTTTAAAGCTAAATAAATACTAACAATAGCCTTTCCAGTAGTTATTATAGATTCTATATTTTCTTTGCTGAATGTTTTTTTAAAATCTATTTGTTTTAATTCTTCTGTTATGTCTCTCACTGTGGGGGCAAGAGAAGCTCCAACACTAATACCTATTTCTTTTAAATTAGCCATTATAATCTTTACTTGTTGTGATAAAGATTCTTGCATTTTTTCAAATGCTTTTTCTGTTGTTCCTGAAGCTTCTTGCATAGCTTCTTTGAATATATCATATCGACTGATTGAATCTACAATAGATTGAGCTCCTTTAAAAGACCTAATATTAAATAGGTCTAGCAAAGAATTTCCTGTTTTATCAGCTTGTTCTTTTAGGAGCATTAATGCCTCTCCCAAATCTCCCCCAGCCTTCATATATTCCATGAATCCCATACCTGCTGCTTTTTTAAAAGCTTTACTAGCTTCAGTAGAGCTTTTAGATAACTCTGTAAACATCGCATTTAAAGCTGTTGCACTTTCTGCGGTTCCTATCCCATTACTTGTTAATAGTGCCATTGCTGTGGAAAGAGCTTCAAATGTTACTCCAACACTTGAAGCTGTAGGGATAACATTTCCTAGTGAGGTAGCTAGTAAATCAACTGTCGTTTTTCCCTTGTTTTGTGTCTGTATCAATAGATCAGAAATCTTTACTGCTTCTGTTGCTTCCATTTTGTAGGCATTTATTACTGTAGTCAAAACATCAACAGCATTTGTTGTTGATGTAAATCCCCCTACTGCCAATTTATTTGAAATATTCAGTACTTCATATTTACCTTCTACATCTCCTATCGCTGATACTACTTGGTAAAGAGCTTCTGTTAAATCATTAACAGATGTTCCTGTCTTTGTAGCAAGGCTTCTTACACCATTAGAAATAGTTTCAAATCCATCATTACTAATGGTCTGTACCTTTTTAATTTGCATTTCAAGGTCCATATAACTTTTCGTTGAAACTCCTCCTAAACTGACTATTGCCATGCTTGCATTTCTCAAAGCTTTTGTTATATCTGCATAAGCTTTTCCCATTTTATTTTTAAGTTCATCAACTTTTGCTTTTTGCTTATCTATACTTTCAGATACTGCTTTTTCTGCCTCTTTAGCACTTATTCCAAGTTTATTATAGTCAATATCTTTTAATGCTTCATTTACTTTTTTCGATTGCTGTAAAGCATTTTCTGCCATTTTTTTGAGCTCTTTTGTACTTGCTCCTGTTGCTTTTGATAACTGCTCAAAATATTTACTAGCGTCATCTTGAATTGACACTTTCATCAGTAGCTCATTACTTGCCATTTTTCACCTCACTTTCTCTTATTTCCATTATTTTTTTCTTTTGATTTTTTTAGGCTTACTGCTTCATTTAAACAATTTTTTATTAATTCAAGTTCTTCAATGATATGGAAAGGATGGTTATCATACCCCAATCCTTCTCCTAAAGGTAAAAATCTTATTTCAAAATAACCAGTCATTGAATCTACCTTTAAATATCTTAAATTTCTTTCTATTTTTTTATTTGCTTCTTGAATTTTTTTGAAAAAAGGGGAAACTTTGCTTCCCCTATCTCCCTCTATGAAGTACCCGCAAGCCATTAACATTACTTTTTTTCTGCTTCTTCCTCTAATGGCTTTGGTAGACTATTTAGAATTTCATCAAATGCTTTTTGAAGATTGAATAAATTATATTCTACTTTTTCTAACGTTTCAGTCCTTAAAGTCCCATTATTTCCCTCGAAAACAGTTACTCCATTTTCAACTATTTTTGTTATTTGCTTACATAAAACAAAACATTCCAGACTTTCTTCAAAGCTTTGTCTTCCATGTCTTATTGTTTTTTCTTTTTCATCAATTATAAAAGTACTTTCACCTATTTTTTTAATTCCAATTCTAGTTCCAAAATTTACTACTGAGTTATACTCAATATATGTTTTTTCATTTCCTATTTTTTTTATCATTTTCATTTCCTCCATTTTATTAATCTAAAGTTCCGAATAGGTATGACATAGGTGTTCCCTCTGTGATATCGTAAGCAATATCCATTTCTTGTGTCATTCCTCCACCAGCGTTTTTATCTGTCATTTCTACATTAGATACATTCATGTTTGGTATCTTGATGTAAACAATATTAGATCCACTATCATAACTTTCTGCCATTTTTGCGGTCAAAGATACTTTGCTATTTGCCATTAAAGCTTCTATACCTTCTTTAAATTTTGCTTTATTATAAGCATTTAAAGTTATGGTTGCACTTGATTCTATGAATCCGTTTCTTGTAATTTTTGTAGCATCTCTGCTTCCTAATCCATATTTTTGTTCAAGATTGTTGTTTATAGAGATAGAAACGCTTTGAGTTTCTGCCGAAACATCAGTACCTCCCATTTCCAGATTAGAAGTAACACAAGTTAAAACATTGTCTATATCAGAAATAGGAGTTCCTGAATGAGTTATACTATCTTTATATTCAAAAGCATATCCCACTACATCAGCTGTAAGCTTGCAATATGCTCCTTGAGCCATTTCAATGGTTACATTATTTAATTGACAACCAGTCATTATTCTTTCTTCATTATCCTCTAAGTTTTGTTCTATTAGTGTATAAAATTTTTCTATTTTTCCACTTGTATTTGCTTTAGCAACATTTGTTATAGTAGCTCCACTTACTGATGGAGCTCCTGATGATACTGTATACCCAAAAGCTGGTAATAAGTTTTTCAATGTTTCTACAGTCAATTCAAAAGCAATACTCCCAGTTGCTCCTGCTGTAGATACAAATGATTTCCCTTTATAAGCTGATCCTGTAAATGCTTCTGAATCTGTTTTCCCAAAGTTAGGAGCCAGATTTATTTCTGTAGCATTCTGATAGGCTACAAAAGATGTTGCCATTGTTTTTTCATCTGTTTGTTCTCCAATCAAAAGTTTTATATTCAATTTTTTTCCTCCTTATTTTCTTATTTTTGCTGTTACCTCAAAAGTAGCTATCCAAACATCATATGCTATACTTTCAGATATTTCAGTTTGAAAAGTTGTTCTTACATTCTGTGACATTATTTTAGTATCAAGACTTATTAATTCTTGACTAAAAATTGTTTCTAATATTTGCTGCCTTTCTTCAAAAAATTTCTTTAATGGTTCTTCTCCTGCTTTAGACTTTATTAAGAAATGAACATTATAAGAAAATTCTGGATTATCTACTCGGAAAGCAGGGGCTAATCCCTGACTTTCTAAGTAATCCCCTACTGGAGAAATGACAATTTGGTTTATAGTTGCTTTTTCCAGTAAATTTCTTTCTACAAACCCTACTGTTACTTTATATTTAAATTTATTTTCTAATAATTCTTTTATTTTATACAGCACCTCATAAGGATTAGGTATTTTCTTTTTCTCAGTCATTAAAAATCATCATCCCCTTTGAATTCTTAGCTTCTTCTTTTTTAGCTTCTTTTCTTTCTTTTAAACCAGAAATAGCTTTATAAAAATCTTTTTGCTTAGTTTGGGCTATTATTTCATGCCCTATACAAGCATAAATTTTATATTCTGCATAAAGTTCTTTTAATACATTCATTTCTTTTTCTGTAAGATCATCAGGACTTTTTAATCCACTCATAGTAACAAGGGATTCTCCTTCAATTTCATAGGAATGCAAATTATTTTCTGCTATTTCTCTTGCTCCAAATTCTTCTTCAAAAAGAGCTTGAAGTCTTTCGCTTAATTCCTCAAAAGTCATAAGCTATCTCCTTATATTCCAGTTATTTTTATTTGTTTGATTAAAGTAGGATTAATAACTATTGGACAATAAGCAGATTCTCCAAGTGTTTCTGCTAATCCTGTTTTTTCATTTGCTGATGTTTCTCTGATTAATACATCTATAGCTTCCATTGAAGCCACACCATTAACCACGTTTCTTACTCCTGCATAGGCTGGTAAAAAAGCTAATTCATTGTAAAACATAATTATTTTACTCATATCAATAGGATTCCCTTCTGTATCATTTACTTGAGGTATCATTACAAAATCAAAACCAAAAACTTCTAAATGAAGTTCCCATTGTCCATCTTTTGTTTCTACTCTTCTAGCTGAAGCAGGAATAATTTTATTTGAAGTTGCATTATATGTTTTTAATATGTCATTAAAAATAGTTTCTCCTATAAGGATTTCTGTTACTTGAACATTTCTTTCTTTTGAAAATTCATTAATTTGCTTTGTAAACCATATTCCCCAATCTTCAATTGTTGATTTTGCAACTGAACTAGCTCCTGGGTATGTATAATCAACCTCATTTTGTGTATCTACTGACTTATAACGTCCTTTCAAGAAAACTCCAGCTGATATTTCTTCTGTTACTGTTTCTATTGCTTGTTTTATCCCAGCTATTCTTCTATCTCTTTCAAAAGTTCTGTTATCTACTTTCTTTCCATTTAAATATATAGGTTGTCCTGTTTCTCTATTTAATTGATCCTCTGGCTCAAATGGAAAGGCTATTTTTATTACTTCTGGTGTTACTGCTTGAATTTTACTTCCATTAAGTTTAATCAATGGAAATTCAGCTTCTCTTTGTAAAATTTTAGCTTTTTTAGAAAAGCTTTCTAAATCTTCAAAATTGATGGTTTTCATATTTGTTATAAAAGGTATTTTACCTTTCTTTATTCTTCTAGTAAAAAATCTGTTCACCACATGTGGTATTTTTCCATAAACACCTGCAAATGCTTGTTGTTGTGCTGTTAATGCCATATTATTTTACCTCCTCTAATAAAATTCCATTGCTCCAAAGTTCTTTTCTACCTTTAAAGTCTGTTGATAATGTAATTCCCTTCACTTCTGCACTATTAAACCTTGTGATTGGACGTGCTACTAAAACAGGTACATCTCCAGAAGTTGAATCTGCCTCACTCAATGCTATTGAAAAAGCTGCATTTGTTCCTGAAACATATTTCACTACTTTTCCAGTTGACTCATCATAGGATAATACTTGTCCTATTGCTATTGCTCCTTCTCCAGAAGCAAGAATCATATTTTCCCCTAGAGGTCCTTCTATTTTTGTTACTTTTCTTGAAAAACTTGTTACATCTTTTACTAAATTACTCATAATATCCTCCTATTCTATCATCAGTATCTTTATTTTCTTTTCCTTCTTCCCCATTTTCTGCTCCAAATTCCATTTTTTCTACTTCACTTTCAAAATTCGCAGCGTCTTCCATCTTTTCAAATTCAGCTTTAAATTTCTCAAAGTATGAGAGTTTCTCTGTTTCTGAAAATTCTACAATTGTTGTTCTTTCTTCTCCTGCCTTTTTAATAGCAAATTCAACTACTGGTTGGAGAACTGGAATTACTTTCCTTTTAGAAAGCTCTATCAGTTCTTTTTCTTTGGCTTCAAATTCCATTTCTTCCTTTATCTGTTTTCTTAATTCTTCCTCTGTCAATTCTTTTTCAGGAATACTTTGAATAGCCTGTATTTTTTCCCACTCCATTAATTTTCGCATGCCTTTTCTTTCTTCGTCAGAAACAGTTGCTACAAGAGCATTTATGATTTCTGCTCTATCTCCTAGAGAGAATTCAGTCAATGCCTTTTTAATTTCTTCTTTTGTTACTTTCACTTTTTCTCCTCCTTTTACTTCAAATTCTTTATATTTTCCTGTATAAACTACTTTCTTTTCTTCTGCTTGGAATTCTGCTGTTGCAACTGCTGGCTCTACTCCTAAAGGGAGCAAAGCTATTTTTGATAAAGAATCATTTGTTTGATCTATCTCTACAGATATTCCATTAAAAATTCCATCTGCATGATAAATTTCCCCTTTTTCATTCAGTTCTATATCTGCAAAAACTGATAATTGTTCTCCCTCTTTTTGAAAAGAAAAATTATCAAATTTTCCAAGTTCTACAGGACTTTTTCCTTTATCTTGCCACTTAGAGCTATGTATATATATTGCTGGGATTTCTCCAGCTGATTCAAATGCTTTTTTTGTTCTTTCTTCCGAAAACTCCCCTTGTGGATAGTTTCCACTTTCAAAAACCTTTACTCTTTTCTTTGCCACTATTTCACCTCCATTATTTATTTATATATAATTCTTGAATCCACTTATTGTATCTATCAGCCATTCTTTGATTAATTCCCATAAATCGCCTCGCTGGAATTGTAATCTGTTTCTTTAAAAGATATAGAGTTTTTAAATTTACTCCATTTTTTTGAGCTATAAATAAATTTCCTGTTCTTTTACTCTTAAAAATAAAAGTATCTTGAAAACTTCTAGCACTTTTTCCTTTAGCTTCTTTTGCTATTGGAATTGTTAAATATTTCTTTTTTGCTCTTATGATTCCACCATAATTGTGTATTCTGGCATATCTGATATTTGTACCTACTTTAGCTACTTTATTATCAAATTTAATCTGAAAGCTTTGTCTTAAAATTCCTGTATCTACAAGAGTTTTTCCACCTCTAAGGCTTGGTTTCCACTTAATACCCTCTGGTGTTTCTCCATTCCTGAATCTTAATTCAATCTCGCTTCTCATATCTCTTGCTATTCTATTTGTTACCTGTGATGGCTTCCCTACAAGTTTTTTAAGCATTGGAGTAAGTCTATCTTTTATTTTATAGCTTCCCATATGATTTACCCCATTATTACAATCTTTACTGAATCTATACTTGGAGCTTTTGAAAATTTAACTTTGATTGAGTTTTCATCTAATATTTCTATTTCTGAAAAAGCACTCTTTTTTTCTTCATATAAAGATACAGTCACATCTTCTGTATTTAAATTATGAGTGATTATATATTCCAATGTGGAGCCATCTCCTATCATTTGAATATATTTTTGCACTCCTATTTCAGTAAAATCCCCCCCGCTTCCCTCCCCTTTATAAATCACTCCAAATTTTACATCAAATTTCATTATTCCTCCAATATTGCATTAATTGTACTCTTTAGTATTCTGCTTGCACAAACAGTACCATTATTTAATGTTACTTTTAGTTGTATAAACACTGGTTCTGGTTTCGGTACTCTTATCTTTCCTTCTCCATTCTGCTTAAATGTTTCAGTTTCTATTGAGGAAAGAGTACACATTATAAGATTATCTTTAAATTCCATATCAGATTTATTTTTTATAATAGTTACTTCTTCACTTTTCATAATCAATTGACAATTTTTTATTTCTCTTGCTGCATTTTGTAAATCAGTTTCAAAAACTAATGTAGGTGTAGTTCCTCTGACAATCATCTTTTTCCCTCCATAAGTTCAGCTATTTCAAGTTTTAATTGTACAAGTTTCTTTTCTTTAGTTTTTATGTCCTTTTTTCTTCCTTTTATATCTGTTGGAGGTTTTGCAAAATCTCCTATTTCTTTTTCTATCTCTTTAAGCTCTTTTTTATTAGACTTTAATATTTCCAGTCCTAATTCTTTTATTTTGTCTGCTCCTAGCTCTATAACACTACTACGGCAATTAAAATGGTTAGGAGGATAGATTAAAGCCCAAATAGGATCACTCTTTTTATATACCTTACCTGAATATGTCCTACAGAAGTCTGTTTGTCTGTCGTCCTCTACTCCATCAAATAGGAGATAAGAGAAATACTCATCATCTTCCATTTGCTGTTCATATCTTCCTGACTGATAAGCATTTACCATATTTTGTCTATAGACTAGATTAGAATACCAACCATCTTCTCCAAGTCCTGCCTTATCTGCTATATCAGAAATATCTTGCTTCCATTCCTGATATGTTCCACCATTTTCAAGAGTTTTTTTCAAGCTTTCTAAAACTCTTTTAGTGGCTTCTAATTCTGTACTTCTTTTTATATAAAAGAATGTATCTTTTACAGAAGATGTAATATCATCTAGTTTTTCATATAAGATTGGTGCTTTTTTAGCGAAATAGTTTATAGCCTCGTTAAATTGCATATTAAATGGGTCAAATTCCTCTTGGAACTCTTTATTACCTCTTTGGTTTAAACTGTCTGTATAACCAAATAAGAAAGTTTTAATATACATTTCTTCCATAATATTTATATCAAAATTCAAATTTTCTGATAAAATATCCGTTTCCAGCCATTTTTTTACACTTTTTTGAATATTTTTTACGAATTCTTGTAGTTTTATTTCACTATTTCTCATTCTTTTATCAAAAGTATTTTTTACACTTTCAATTAGAAGTTTTTTTTTATCCTTTTTAGCAAATTCAGCTACTGTTTTTTCTATTTCTATCACATGTTTCTTATCTATTCCTAGACTAGATGAAATATATTCTGGAGTAAGTCCTATTCCTACTTGATTAAGTTTTAAAATATTGTCTATTTTTAACCCCATATTTTTTGCTTCTTTTTCTTCAAGTTCTATTTCTTTATCTCTATCTTTCTTAGTTTCTAATTTGAAATAGAATTCTTTTGGATTATATCCAAAATATAATCCATCAAATTCTAAAAGCTGTTGTAAACAGTCTGTAATGAAAGAACAACATTCTTCAACTACCTCATCAAAACTCTCTTGATGTATTTGTCCTAACGAATAACTTCCAGTTCCATTTCCTGATTCCATTGTTAAAGTTCCACCAAGTATATTTTGAATTAATCTTTCTTTCTCTCTATCTTCTAACTTGGTATAAACTTCTGTATTTAAGTCAGATAATGTCATCACATAGATATTATCTTTTAAACTTTTTCCGTCTACCATAGGAACTCCAATTACAGATTTTCCCCCCTGAAGCTTCCTCATTTTTTCGGCTTTTTCAGTTATTTTTTTTACATTTTCAGTTAGATCAAATCCAAAAATAATAATAGTATCTCCATATTTTTTAGCAAGTCCTCTTAATTGCCTCCTAAACATTTCTTTGTCTAAAAAGCAGGTTTGTATTCCTGTAAATATTGACTTTCCTGTCTTTTCCGCAACATTCCACTCATGAATGGATAAAAGGAACTTTTTATAATCTATTTCTTTTTCTTCTGTTCCTGCTTTTATCAACCATTTTTTTCCTAAAGTATCATAAGTAATATATTTTTCTGGTATAAAAACTAATGTCTTTAAGGAATAGTCCGTATTGTATACTTTTTCAAAACAAGAATATCCATAGTATCTTGCTCTTAGAAAATATTTGAATATCCTATTAAATTTAACATCATTGAATCTATCTTGTATTTCATCAACTATTTTTCTATTTTTTTCATTGTCACTCCATACAATAAGTTCTTTTCCTGCTACTGCTCTTTCTATCTTTTTTATAGCGGTATCAACATCTATATCTTTTAAAATTTTATCTATATCATCAAAACTTAAATCTTTTTCATCAACATATATTTCAGAAAATAATTGTGTCGTTACCTGCGTTATCATTTCAGGACTTGCCTTTTGAATATTTGGTTGCTTCCTTTTTAAAAATTCTAGCAATTTTTCTCACCTCCTAATCTATTTCTATAAGCTCATAATTCTCATTGTCTGGTCTGTCATATCTTACAAATGTATTAAATAGATATCTATCAGCATCCATGTGATGGTCGTTTTCTTTAACTGCCTTTTCTTCTCCTCTTTCTGCACTCTTTTCATCCCAGATATAAGAATATAGTTCTTTTTTTGTTTGTTCACAATCCTTTGAAATTAAATATCTTCCAGAGCTGATATAGGATTGGACAAGAGGAATTCCTGCTAAATCATCTTTTTCCCCTTTAACCGCATTTCTTGCTTTTTTTACATTAATACCTTTATTTCTTAAAGCAATCATAAAACTAGCTGCACTTGGGTCAAATGTTATATTTTCCACTTCTCCATACTGCTTTTCCAGTTTTTCTTTCCATTCTACAAAGTCATTTGCATATTCTTCATCACTTTTAGGCTTTTGTGTTTCTCTCCCAGAATGATGATATTCATCTATTTTATAGACATATTTCTTTCCTCTTATATATTTAATTCCATAAAAGCCCCAAGCCATTGGGTTATATGTTCCATAATCTCCTGCTATATAATATTCATCACACTCTGGAATCTTTTCCCTATCAATAAAGTTCTTCTCACTTACTTGATAGATTAAACCTTCTGCTGCTACCCATAAACCTTCAATGTACCTTTGGTAGAAAGTACCTGTGTATAAGCTTTTATATTCACTTTTCTTTTGCTCTGATAGAGTAGGATTATCATCCATATCAAATTTTAGATAAAGAAAATTCTTTTCATCTGCTTTATCTATAAAATCTAATTTAAAATAGTGATGCGGATTACCTGGATTACATGTAAACCAGTACTTAGAACCCTCTACAGAACATCTTGCTAAGCATTGGTCTACAAAAGATTTTGGCATTAAAACAACTTCGTCAAGATAGGCTCCAGCTAAGGTTATCCCTTGAATAAGGTCTTGAGAACTTTCATCTTTCCCACCAAATATATAATAATAATTAGTGACTTGCTTTTTAGTTACTACAAGGCAATTTTCTGATCGCTTATCTTTTATTTGGTAACCATATCTAGTAGCTATTTTTTTCAAGTCTTTTACTATGTTTCTCCTAAAAGTTCCAATCGTTTTACCACATAGTGCAAAATTTTGATTGTTAAATGTTGCCATGCTCCAATACAGGAACGATGAAGATACTGATAATGTTTTACCACTTCTTATACTTCCGTCACATATAATAGCCAATCTATTTTTTACTGGACTTGCTTCCCTCCACCATGTAAATACTTTCTTTTGTTTCCAGGAAGGCTCTACTATGTTAAAAGTTTCAGATACTTTCCGAGCTTGGTTTTTAATTTTGGTTTTTTCTATGCCTTCTTGTATCGCTCTATATACACTTTCAAATGTCAATCCTTTTTCCATAGCTCATTCTCCCAATTCTTTAATTTGATATTTATGTCTTCATTTTCTTCTCCTTTTTCATCACTGCCATTATTTTTAGTGAGTATTTCCAACCTTTTAAGTTCTGCCATTATTAAGAATTTTTCTTTTTCTAATTCCAATTTTTGGCTATTACTTTTATCTTTGTTTATTATGTCTACAGCCTTCATAAGTCTTACCACTTTATTAGTTCTTACTGTCTTAGTAGGAATTGTTACAAGTTGTCCAAAACCATTCACTTCCTCATGTATATGAAGTTCTTTACTTGCTTTCAGTAAGGCTGAATTTATATTCTCCATAATCTCTGCCATCACATCAGAAGTTTTATCAGCTAATTTTTCTTGAGTTTTTTCTAATGTATTTCTAATATAATTCTTTCTTTTTTCTGTCCAGTCATTATCTGCTGAATAATTTTGAATCACTTGAAAACTAATATTATATTTTTCACTCAAAGCCTTTAAAGTAACTTTTTGAGTTATATCTGTCACATATTCATTTTCTAGTTTTAACCAATTTATTTTATTCTTTTCATTGGTAACGTTACCATTGGATTTAGTAACGTTACTTTTGGAAATATTACTTTTAGAAACATTGTTGGAAGTATTTTTATCACTACTCCATTCATCTATATTTTTCCATTTCCTGATTAAAGTTTCACTTTTCTCTAAAGTTTCGGCTATCTCTTTCAAGATTCCTTTAGGAGCTCTTTCCCCTCCTGCCTCTTTCCAGAGTTCAAACGCTTTATCTCTTGCTGGATCTCTTATCCTTGCCACATCACCACCTCAATTGCTAAAAAACAAAAAAGGACTAGAAAATTACCTGCTCTTCACAGATAAATCTCTAGTCCTTGTTGCTTAGACTCTTAATATTTAGTTTTCTATATTATACATTGTTTTTTAATTACTTTCAATTTTTTCTTTATTTAAACTTCTTCCAAAAAAATCTAATTTTCTATATGCTGATTTTTGTTTTTTTCTAAATATATCTTCATAAAGGATTTCGATTTCAACTTCACATAAAAATTCTAACAAATATTTTCTGTCTGGATTCATCTCACTCTCATTTTCTAAAAAATGTTTTTTATCTCTCTTATATGCTTTTCCATAAGTTTTTTCTAAAATTATAACATCCTCTTGAGGTGCAATTCCTCTTTCTTTTATATCTTCAACAAAAGTATTATAGTTTTTCTTTACCAGTGTAGAATCATATGATTCTGCCAATTCCATTATAGATTCTGCATTCACATTCTTACGTACAAACTTTATATCTTTTATTATTGCTGTTCCTAATCCACTATTTCTAATTTTTACATATGTTTTATTGTTATAGTCTCCAACTATTATGTTTAAGTAAGGCTTAACAGCATTTATGGATATAATATTTGCTTTCTTAGATACTTCGTATGCTTTTATCGCAATTAAAGCAGTTACTGCTAATGTCACCACTTCTATTGTTAATGATAATAATTCTATCAATATAATTGTTCTCACTCCTTTTATTTTTTCATTCTCTTCTATATCATTCAATTATACTACAAAAAAAGACTAAGTCAATAGACTTAGCCTTAGAAATCATGCTTCCTTATTATATTTTCTTTCTATGTTTGGGATATATCCTTTACTCTTTAATAATTCATACAAAAACAATCTTCCTTTTTGTGTCCAGTATGTATGCAATCTTACCCCTTGAGTTCCATCACTCTTTGGATAATTCTGTGTCTTAGTTTGAGTATATCCCTTATCTGAGTATTTGCTATATAATAACCATACTCCACTTTGATTATATTGAATTCCCCACTCATGAAGTAGTTTATTAAATTCTTGAGCAGATCTTATTCCAAAATCTTTAGCAATAACTCCTATACTTAAAATTTCTTTACATTGTAGTACCAAATCATAATATGTCCCTTTGGGTTGTAATTCTGCTATTTGTTGATTTTTTATTTTATTATCAAGTTGTAAAGCTTCTATTTTTTCTTGTTGCTCTAATGCCAATATTAAAGCTTCCTTGAAGTTTTGTGGAACTCCTGTTGATATTTGTTTTTCCATTTCTTCAAATCTATTGATATATGCTACATTTAATTCAAATGCTTTTTCTACTGCTGAAGAATATCCTCCTATTAACTGAGCTATTCCTTTTTTAGTTATTAAGTAATTTCTATATACTTGTTTATTTTGTGGATGTGTATATTCACTTGGGATATAGAAGTCTGCTGAAAGTTTAGCACCCCCAAATCTTTCTACATAATCATCTATTTTAGCCAATAAATTTCTATGTTCTACACCTAACTCTTCAGCTACTCTGTTACTTGTTGTTACTAAAATTCCATTAATTTTTTCTACTGTTACTAATAACTCATTCATACTACGATACCTCCTACACTATGCAGTTTCTTTTTTGAAAGGATTTTTCCATACAAAAGCACCTTCGTGTATTTCTCCTGCATTTTCTCCATACTCAAAATACTTCCATTTAGTTAAGCTTAATACTTCACTCAATAAAGAATCTAATTCTAAGTATAGTTTTCTTTGAGATTCTGTTGATAAAGTATCTTCCAGTTTCCAAAGTACACTATACATTCTTTCCTCTTGCATAGATAATTGGTCATTGATTACTTTGCTTGAGTAACAATTCTCCAAGAATGTCATAATAAGCTCTTTGTCTTCTTCTATCATATTTTTTCCTCCTAAAACTTGTATTTTTGGAGTTAGTGTAGTACAATATACTTGCTACGGTTATGTGTACTACATAGCTACTCCCTGTGAGAACTTTTAAAGGTTTTCATGGGGAATTTTTTTAATCTTTTTTAGTAATTGTGATTTTCAATTCTTTTTCATCAAATATTAATTCCACTTCTCTTTCTTCTTGATTAATATTCATTTTATCAAGAAATGATTTAGGAATACTTAATTTAGGATTAAGTCCTCCATTTCCACTTTTACCAAAAGAGATTTTTAAAATTCTCTTTTCCATTATTCCTCCTAATTCGTTCCGTATAATCATTATATAATTTTACGTTCCGAAAAGTCAAGTTATTTTTTTATTATACTTCACTCACTCCAAAAATACTTTAGAAGAAATACTTATTTTACTACTCCTATTTTTCTTAAAAATTCTTTTGTCTGCTCCATGTTGAATGGAAGAAATGACACCATCTTTTCTATTTCTACCACCGTTTTATTTTCTGTTTCTATTAACAAAATTTCATTTCCTTTTACTCCTGTTAGTTTTAATTTTCTCATTTTTTGCCCCTCCTTATATTTTTTTAAATCTATTCCTGTTATTTCTCTACATTTTTTACATTTAACCTTTAATATCATTCCTTCCAGCCATGTTCTTCTTCCAAAGGTGCTAAAAACATTTAAGTTCTTTATTTCTGCTATCAAATCACCACATTTACAATAATGTTTCATGTTTCACCTCAATTATTTCAAATTCAATACTTTTTTAACATCCTTTACTGATCTGACTATATAATATTCAGCTCCATTTTTTTTGAATCTTTCTTCAATCTCCTTTTGCTCCTTTCTTTGTGTTCCCTTAGGTGCTTTTACTTCTAATCCTATTGTTTTACCATCTTTTATTACCCATATATCAGGAATTCCTTTTTTTGCTCCCATAGATAATTTTCTATGTCCAAGTACTCTTCCTGTTCTATCTTTTATTGGAACAGGTGTATTATTCATTCTATTAAAAAATAATTTCCCTTGATTTTCATAAAATGACAATAAATATATAATTGCTGTTTGAATTTGTGTTTCTAATCCCATTCAATCACTCCTTTATTATAAGTTTTATAAGACACTCATTAAAAAATGAATGTCCTAAAAACCTATATTTTAAAGAAATTAAAAAGAGAATGATACCATTTTCTATTTTTTAGTTCTGTTATTTCTATAGTTAAACTATCAATTTTTTCTATTAATTTTATATTGTGATTTTTACATCTTTCTAATTCTTTTTCTTTTTTCTCCAATGTTAATTGAGATTCTCTTATTTCTGCATTTTTCTCTTTTATCTCTTTTTCAAGCTCTTCTAATTTTTCTATATTAGCTGCTATTATCTTATTTCCAGCCTCAATAGTTTCTTCCATGAATTTATTACTTTCTTGCAGCTCTTTTATTTCTATTTTTAGTTCTTCTATTTTTTCATCTTTTTCAAGTATTATATCTATGCAATTTTTCTTTTCATTTTCAAGAATTACTTTTTTCTTTTCTAAAGTAGTGATCTGATTATTTCTATCAGCTAATTCTCTTTTAAGATTTTCAATATTTGCTCTTGTTTCTGCCTCTACTTCTTTTCTATATTTTACTCTGTTTAGTACTTCTATTTCCTCCTTGCATTCTTCTTTTTTCATAAAATTTGTATCTTTTATCACTGTTCCTGTTTCCACTGCTAACTCTCTTACTTGATGTCTTAAAAAATCAAGCTCATTATAAAATTTTCTTTCTTTTTTTGCCATTTTATTTCCTCCTCTTATTTCAGTTTTATTTGAATCTAAAGTTTATTTTCTTATGATATTTTTTTATATTTTTCTCTCATTTCTTCTAGGAGTTTTATTATAGTTTCTCTTGATTTCTGATATTCATCTTCTTTTTCTTTCAAATGACAAGCCTTTGAAAACAAAATTTTTCCTTCTATCTCTTGGATTACTCCTTCAAATTCTTTTATTTTATGTCTTAACTGTACCCTTTCATCATCAGAAAAAAATATATCTTCCAGTTCTTCAACAACTTTTTTTGATATCTCTTTTAAGTCTACATAAACAATTCCAAGTTTTTTATTCTGCTCTGCTGCATATCTCTTAAAGGTTTCTTTTTCAAGATTATTTAATTCATAATTTTCAAATAAAGCATTTAAAAATTCTTTCTTTACAGGTTCTTTTCTATTTTCAATAGCAGATAAATAACATAGTTTTATTCCTAATTTCTTTGCCATTCCGATAGAATTTTCATTTTCTCTTGCTCTTAAAAGCCTTAATTCCCTTGTAAAACTCAATTAAATCACCTCTTTCATCTTTTTATTTCTGAGATATTCCTTTAAAACATCAAAGAAGGTCTCTGTCCTAGCCATTATATGTGCAATATTTTTATTATATTTTTCTAAAGCTAATTTTAAAGATTCTTGTTCTATGGAATTTTTTTCATGGTATGAAAGAGTTTCAAAAATTTTTCTTAATTTCTCCTTTTCTTCAATAGTTTTATCTCTTTGCTCTTTATGTTCAAGATTCTTTTCAATCACTTTTTTTGCCTTTTTTTCTAAAATAGTATTTGTTTTTACAGGAAGAACATCACATTTTTTATTTTCTATAATCCAATTTTCTTTTAAGGCTTTGTATATAGCTCCATCTTCCCATCTTTTAATTACAGCTACTGTTAATACTGCTTTTATTCTTTCTAAGTCTATATGTTTAGAATAGACAAGGTCCATAATATTTTTACAAGTAGCCACACTTATTCCGTGCATTTGTAAAGCAGATTTTATTTGCTTTATTTTATCTTTTTCTAAAATTTCTAAAGAACTACTACTAGGGTCTATCTTATTTATATTATCTATCTTAGTAGTAGTTTCTTTATTAGTATTCTTAATATTAGTTTTCTTCGGGGTACATCCCATGTAGGTACTACTAGGTACATGGGATGTAGGTGGTGTAGATACATCTGGTGTAGTAGGTACATCTGGTGTAGTAGGTACATCTGGTGTAGTAGGTACATGAGATGTAGGTACTTCTAATGTATCTACTTCTTTATTACTAGGTACATCCAGTGTAGGTACTTTTTCTACATTTTTTAAATAATATCTATTAGATTTACCTTTCAATTTTTCTATTACAACTAAACCTTTATTTGCTAAAGATTTTGTGTATTTTACTATTGTTCTAGTATCCTTTATCCCTAGCTCTCTGGCTAAAGTTTCTAATGCTGGATAAGCATATTCTTTTTTCCCTGTATGTCTTGCTAAACAAGCATACAGCATTTTTTCATATAAGTTTAAATCAGTTCTGTCTATTAGTGCATTATCTAACCAAAACCAATCCTTTTCTCTTAAATCTCTCATTTTTCCCTCCTTTGAGGATTTGTGCCACCAATTCCTCTATTTTTATCTTATGCCTGCACACCATTCCTAAGTCCTTTTTGAACTGGTGGCTTTGGAATGATGAACAGATATAAAATAAAAATCATTTTTTTTATGTTATAATATTATTGATAATTACAAATTTTGTTATTTACTCATAAAATTTATTTATATTAAGGAGTATTTTATGAAAAAAATTTTTGAAAAAAAATTGAAAGATGGTTTTAATATTGAAATTAGTTATAATTTCTTCTTAAAGAGTTCTTATGAACCTTATTGCAATATTAATTTAATATTAAAGCCTAATGGCAAATATTTTACATTAGCAGATAAAGGAATATTTTTTGATTTACCTAAAATTCAAATGTTTATTTCATATAAAAAAATTATTTGTTTTAGATATGAAAAAACAATTATATAATTATCTTTAATTAATAATTTTCAATTAAAAAATAGTTTTCAATAATATTGTTGACATATTTTGTATATTTTGTTAAAATAAAAATGAACTTCGTTCCCTCGATGTTCATAATCATTTTTATTTATTTTTATTTTCAGATATAGACATTTCTGAAAAAGATCACCTAGATAAGCCCACACGGGCTTTTTTATTTTAAATGGCTATTTTCTAATTCTATTTTTAAAAAACAGCCATTTTTTTTAAATAGTTTTTGTTATAGCTAATTTTTTTTATTTTTTAATTACTTTCTATCAGTAGCATCACACACAGATTTAATAATTGCATCTCTTATCATTTTTATAGAATCTGGATCCAATTTTACTGTTACATATAATCCATTTTTCTTTTCTGGTAGAATTTCTATAATATCATCTTCAAAATATAAAGAATTTCTATCTTTTAATTTGTAGAAATTCCCAACCACTGTTTCTATAACTTCTTCAACTTCTACAATACTTTTTCCCAAATTATTTTCTAGCACAACCTTGTCTCCTGCTTTAATCATTTGTTCCTCCTCTATTTTTTATTTAAACTTTACCATTTAACTGTAAAACTTATTTAGAAGCCTTTCATCATACTTTCTTCATTTTTATTGAAAGGCTTTAAAATCAATTTTACATTTTATACAGTTTAAGGACTACACATACAAAGCTCCTATACCCAGACAGGCGTACTCTATACTTTCACTGCTAACCAGTAGGGGAATAACAGGATTTGAACCTATATACACTACTTAAAAGGTAGCTGCTTTACCCACGAGTTAAGCTATATTCCCATATATCCCCTCGTGTGAGGGATCAGGAAAGATTTTATGAAAAAATACAAAAGGAATGATTGGATTCGAACCAATGCTAATAGGTTGCTTATATGCTCCCTATGCCTTACCTCTTAGCTACATTCCCATACTTAGACAGGATATTCCTGTCTATATTAACCCCGTGTTATAAATCTTTATTAAGTTACTCTCTCTTGAAAAAGAATTGCTCCATTTTTCAAGACTATTCTTTTGTTTTGGTTGATATAAATTATTGTTTCTTTAGACTTTCTTTTAAATAACTTTTTAAAAAAATTTACAAAATATTTCATTTATTTCACCTCCTTTTTATTTCTATCTGTATTCAGTCGAAACATTCACTATTCCTAGTTTTAACTTGATAATTTTCCTCCTAAAAGTTATAATAATTTGAGGCTAGCAACTTTAAGGAGGAAAATTGATTAAAAGTAAATTTATTAAAGAAAATGATATATTAATTGAAAAACCAGAATTTTTAAAAAGAATAAGTTCTTTATACCCTTGTTTATATATTTCAGTTTGCAAAGAAATAATCCCAGTAAAAATTGAAGATATTAACGAGTTTTTTCTTAATGACTCCATGACTTTGATTAATTGTTCTTTAAAAATTAAAAACGAAAGAGTTTATAGAGATCTTACTGAAAATTATTTTTATCACCCTGTTGATAAAAAAATTGAACTTTCATATGGTTATAGTGTTGTACAATATAAATTAAGAGAACCTATTATAAATGTAGATAAATTCGAAATATCATCAATTAAAGATGATGAAATTACACTAAATTTACTCTTTGATAACACTGCACTTAGCGAATGGTATAAAAATTATAATTAATAAATTCAGCTAGCCTCATTCTCTGATTGTTGAAATATTTTATATAAATCTACTCCATATGTTTTTGGTTTAAAAATAAAATCTTGTTTTTTTAATAAAACTTTTACTTCTCCTGAACATCTAGAACATATTATTCTAATCCCACTTTCCATTCTCTCACCGCCTTTTTATCTATAAAGAAAACCATAATTCAACTTAGTTAATTCTAAAACAATTTGCATTTCATCGACCGAAATATTATTTTCTTCTAATTTTTTTATAATATCCATACTCATTTCTTTAAGAAGTTCTAATTTTTTCTCATTCATTTTTTTTAATTGAATTGGATAGTCAGCTTTATTTTTTATTCTATGTTTTTCTAATAATTCAAAATCTCTCTCTGTCATTCTTCCACCTCCCAATTTTTTTATTATTTATTAGCCTCTCTTCTTTTTCTGCAATTTTTTTGAATTGTCATTTCTAAAACTTCATTAACTTCTATTTCATTAAAATCTAATTTTTTAAATATAAATCCTATTGCTATTTTTTCTAATTCTTCTCTTGAAACTTCTCTGCTCATTAATTCATCCAACAAATCATTTGATGATACTTGTTTTAAAACATCTCCTACAGATACTTCCACTGTTCTTTCTTTTAAATTTTCCATTTTCTTATTCCTCCCAATATTTTTATAAGTTTTTTAGGTTAAAAACCTTGAAATATTAAAGTCTTTTGAAGATTTTAAAATCTTTAGCATTATGTGCTTTTATACTTTTTGTATAAAAACTATTCAAAAAAAAATGTCATCTCTATCTGAAATAAAAAGTGATATTTTTTTTATTATTTCTATTTTAAAAGTTAGTTCTCCTTTTTTTAAATTATTATAATGATAGTATAAATTTCCCCTAGTCATCTGTAAATAAGAAGCTAATTCACTAAAGCTGATTCTACTCAATTTTTCTTCTAGTCTTTTTTTATTTACCATAATTCCCTCCTGCTTCAATTATACATAAAGTATAAAAATAAGTCAATAAAAAAATCACATCTGTTAAAATGTGATAAGTTAATTATATAAATTAAAAAAACTAGAATTAAAAAATAACTCTAGTTTAAATTTCTTATTAAGCAGTACCCCAAGGGAGGCATATTTACAATATGCTTAAGTACATTACTCTCAAACACTTGCAAGGCTTTATCTGCTTAATCAAAGTATACAGTAAAACCTTTACTTTGTCAATAAAATTTTTACTGTTTTAAACGTAAATGCTACTCTCCAAAAGTTTTGAATGGAAAATATAAAACTCGAATCTTTTTACAATTATACTCAAATTTTTCAAAAAATTTCTTTCGTTCAAAAAAACGCCAATAGTGATTACAAATGAAATCAGCTAGCTGTATTTCTTCTTTCTTTTTAGAATCCAGATAAGATACTTTGCCTATATTGATATTTTCAAAAAAGAACTCTCCTATTAGATATTCTTCCAATGTATTTAAAGATCCAACCTTTATAGTTTTATTGTCCAACTTCAAATCCAATACATCATTACTGGTTAAAATTTTCAATGCTTTTAATCTTTTTATTATAAGTTTTATAAAATAATTATACAAAATATTAACTTCCTCTATTGGTTTGATTAAATTTTTTTTATCAATTACTATAAAAACTGGGATAAAAATATTACCACTATTTATAATTTTTTCATATACTAACGAAAGCATTGAAATTTTGTTATTATCATTAACCATTGAACCTTTCAATTCTTCATCCTTATCTATGTTGTATTTTTTCTTATATTTAATTAACTCTTTCTTAAAAACAGCCCTAGCCTTAAGGCTATCGTTGGTTATGTAGCCCCCAATAACAAAAAATCTAACAGAATTATTTTTATGCAAATTTCCTGATTCATCTAAAACTAAATATAATTTCATCCTTATTACCTATTTACTCCAATCGTTTTTATAACAATTTGTAATAGCTCCTTTTCTTTTTTTTATTTTCCCCATCTTCTTGGGGCTATTTTAGTTCTTTTTCATCTTCATCTCTTCCAATAATTTCTCATCTTTTTATATTTTCTTTTATTACTAAGTTTTCTAGCTTTAATTATATTTATTTTATTCAAATATTTCACTTAATAGTTCATTTCTTATATGTTTTAATTCTATTCTATCTTCAAATTCCATATCTTTAATTAATAAAAATTTTACAAACTCATTAGCTTGTACCTCTAAAACGTTCCTTTTACAAATAACATCATTATCCAACATAAATTTCATATCATTAGAACTATGTAAAATCGCATGAGCTAATTCATGAGCACATACTATTTTTCTTTCAAATTCTGATAATTCACTATTAATTATTATAAATTTTTTTCTAAGTGTTTTTTTAAAATATCCCTTAGTTTTTCCTAACTCTAAAAAAAGTATAGTTATTTTTAAGTATTTACATAATAAAAATGGATTGCTTGTTTCGTATTTTTTTATTAAATTATCCACTTTCTTTTTTATATCCATAAAATCTCCTAAGCTACTTTTTTCTTTTATTTAATTCCTTAGCTTTAAAAAATACCTCTTTTAAAGAGTCAATAAGCTTTTCTTTATCTTCATCATCAATCTTTTCATCATTAAACATCAAGATTGCTTCTTCGAGAAACTCATCAAATTGTTTTCTAGTTTTAGAATTTAAATTTTGTATTCTAGTATCTTCAGAAAAATTATCTATTTTTTTTTCTAATTCGTTTATTTCTTCTGGTAATTTATCTTGTTTTAATATTTCTAATACTTTTATTTTTTCTTT
>OGEK01000550.1_pt1 | contig 39280 bp, 39 predicted proteins | sample 1570641 | NCBI WGS metagenome assembly OGEK01 (sample SAMEA2582136, study PRJEB24529) | metagenome | biome: Human gut stool | place: China | collected 2011
TCTTTGTACAACACATCAACGCCACATCGTAATCTCTATGTAGGGATTACGGAGTCAATAGTTACACAGCAATCACCTCATGGTGTTCACTGCTTTTTGTTCTTTATGTAGTCTTACGCCGCCGCAAAGCTGGCGGCCGATTCAATCTCATTTTTTGTTACACATTCAATATGCTGAAAAATTTAAAATGGTACGCAAAAAAAATATTTTTTTTATATTTTTTTAACACTGATTTCTTAATGCTTTTCCGTATTTAACACTACTGGAAAAACAAAATATAGTCGTATTTGCAATGATTCCAACAAGACCGATTCCAAACAGAAAACCGGTGATAAACCGTCTAAAATTTGTGCTTTCGTAAGAAGTCAGTTTTTGAGTAAAACCATCAATCAGCATCGGAATCATCAAAGCGAAAGATATGCGAATATCTGGATGCCAGAAAAGGAATAAAGGAATACACTGAAGAATCGTCTTTCTGAGACACTCCACAATGTGGACAAATTACGGCTTTATCATCAATTTCCTGCCCGCAATTCTTGCAAAACATAAGCATATCCTCCTTTACAGTCTTTCAGCTCGCGCTTCGCGCTCGCTGTCGTATTAGAGCTTCTTTTTTTTGCTCTACATTTAATATGCTAAATATTTTGAAAAAAAGAATTTTTTTTGATTTTATTTTTTCACATCTTTTACTGGTGCTTCTTTCAGCACCCCGTCCGCAATATCCTGCATCTGCTTTTCGATTTCGCTTTCGTCCGCTACATCGTCTACAGCGTTCTGTATCTGATTCTGCACGTTCTGCCCGTCAGGTATCGCGTTATACATATTTGCCGAAAAATTTGCCGCTTCTTTTGCTGCCTTTTTTGCAATGTCTTCGGGGACTATCCCAAACTGCGAAAGCACATTACATGCCTTGGCATACGAAGATTTGAATGTATTTGTTAACATCTGGCCTGTCTCGGCTGTGTTTAAATCTATTCCATGCTCTGCCGCCATTTGGTCAATCTGGCGAGTCATCGCATTATTTGTCAACACGGCTACGCCGCCGCCTGAAATCAGGGCGAGCACTGCCGCAGCGGTAAGGCCTTGTTTTGTCCGTTTCATCAGCCTCATACGTCATCACCTCCATTGCATACAATATGCAAAATCAGTAAAAAAAATAAGCAGCAGGCAAAGCCTGCTACTTTTACGTTTATTTTTCCGAAAATTCCGACGGAAGTCTGTCCCAGCAATGTAGATATGACTGCTCTTCCATTCTGGAGAGATACAAATCCGCATCGAAATTTTCAAATTCAGCCTGAATCTTCAGCCTTCCATCGTCATCAACTACAATATTTCCAAATCCTTCCAGCCCGAACTTCTCGGCAATTTCAGCAAGTTTCTTCTGACCTTCCGAGAGCGATGGCGAATCAGCATCTGGAATCTTGACATCGAAATATTTTTCCCCTTCTTTTTCCTCTATTTTTACGTTTTTGACTGCTTTTGTCTCTTCTCCGTCCACGGCGAAGATGATATCGGCAGTGTCGTCTTTGTTAATGTTGATACAAAGCCCGTCCAGCCCGACAAGGCTTGCAGATATCTTTGTGAATCCGACGCCGGCTTCATCAGCCTGCCAGTTTCCGACAATGTCGTCTGTTGCCATTACATTCACGGCCGGAATCATCATACAAGCCATCAATCCGGCAGCCAATATTGTTCTGCATATTTTTCTCATTATTTTTTCTCCTTACTTGAAGATTGAAACAATAATCGCTACAATCCCGACAACCACCAGCAACGGCAGCGCCAGAGCCATCATGCCGCCAAGAATCATGAAAACGATAAGCAGTGGCAGGCAGACAAGCGTCAGAACAACCTTCCAGGCACTCCATGCAAGCTTAATACACAGCCAGAGCAAATCTCCAAAAACACATATTGCAAAAATTACAAATAATGCTGTAAACATATCAATCACCTCTTATTTTCTTGATTTACACCATTCATCAAATGCAATGTCTTCTTTTTTTAATATTACTGCTGCTGCCACAACTGCAGCCAGGCCAAGCGCACCAACTGTAAGCAGGCAGCATTTCTTTGCTTTTTTTATCATTATTTTTCCCTCCATTTTTTTGTAGTTATTACAATATGCTGAATTTTTTGAAAAACAAAAAAGGAGGCAAAGCCTCCTTGTAAAGTAAAAACGGGTTACGCAACCGGAAACATTCCGGCTGCTGCTTTGTCAGGGTCAGCAGAGAAGCGCATAGACGCTTCGCCAGCATCCATAGAGGCATTCTCACCATCAAAGGCGAGAACGAATTCTCTACCGGATTCCTCATCCTGCAAGTTTAGCGTCCCGTCTACGACGGAATACTGGCCTGCAAGTTTGCAGGTCTGGCCTTCGGCGCCCTTGATGGACGCTGTGAATCTCTGGCTCTCCAGCAGATTCAGGGTGGCCGGACGGTTATTGACGAAACCGTAGTATGTTCCGGCAACGCCATACATACTGTCCTCTTCTGCCTGCTGAGCCGCCTGCACGGCGACTATGTAATCACCAGCAACAGCTCCCATGCGAGCTGCACCACCGGCTACCAGCGCCATCAGACAAAAGCTGACAACTACACATTTAAAGTTACCCATTTTCGTGTTCATTTTTTTGTTCATTTTTTCCTCTCTTTCTTGCCGATAAACCGGCATAAAAAATTAATATTTTAGCGTAATTAATATGAAGAGCCGGCTGTCAAATGAAAAACGGCAAAAAAACGCAGGGCGGGCTTACGCCTGCTCTGCGTTTCCAACAGCTGCATCAGCAGAAAATAACATGTATGTTTCTCCAGTGTTTAGGATTGCATTTTTGCCATCAAAAGTAAGAGCAAATTCTTTTCCTGTCTCTTCTTTCAGGTTCAGTGTCTCGTCCGTAATAGAATACTCTCCTGTTGTGGTATGTGTCTTGCTGTCATCGCTGACAGACATTGAAAATTTTTGGTTTTCCATCAGATTTAACTTAACCGTGTGTCCATCAACAAACCCACAATATGTTCCAATGGCATCATTGCAGCTTTCACTTTCTTTATCAGCGCCTTCGTCAGCCGCTTCAACAACCTGCATAGTAGTATTACGGTTATTGGAAGGCTTATCCTTAACACCTCCTACACACGCTAACACTAACGCAGTCAGTCCTACCTTAACAATTACGCTTTTTAAACCATCTTCTGTCATGTTTCACTCTCTTTCCTGCCCAAATCGGCATACCAGGCCAGCGTCTGCCGGCAACTTATTTTTCAGATTTCTTTGTTTCTTCTTTTGTCTCTTTTTCTGTATCTTTTTCGGTTTCGGTCTCGGTCTCAGTGTCTTCATCAGCAGCCTCGGCCTCTTCCTCAGCTGTTCTCTTCGCTGCCTTCATCTTAACCGCATCGCTCTTTTCCAAGTAGAATATCATATCGCTTCCGCCGGTGTTGATTGTCATTTTGACCATATCGTCTTCCTGCATCTGGAGCGTTCCGCTTACGGAAGTATCTGTTTTCTCTTCATCGTCATCACTGCCGGCATCGTCATTGCTGGTAGCATCTTTTTCTTCATCTTTTTCAGAAGTAAATGTACATGTATTATCTTTAAACTCCACTGTCAGGTCTTCTGCATCAAGCGGTTTTTCATAGACATCACTATTGAGAAACAGCTCCAGCTTTCCTGACTTTACGGAGATAAATACTCCGGAAATACCGAACACATCAACCGTGGCTGTAATGTTTCCGGTTGATACATAATCAGCCTTCCAGATTCCGTCAAAGTCTTTTTCATCTGCATCTACTACTTTCGCAGGAGTATATCCGTCATATTCCGTTTCCTCTCTTGACAGCGTGAATTCCCCACTGTCCGCAGAGATACTGTTACCTTTCACTGTCAGGTTCATTGAATTTTCTTCTCCCTCGTCAAGTGTGATTGCGTCACCTGTCATCTTCCAGGTTCCTTCCTCCGGGTCTCCGTTGTTGACTCCGTCCATAGAGATTAAATATGAGCCACCCTTTCGGAACGTAACCTGGATTCCTACACCGTAAATATTTGCATACCAATCTCCGAGCACGTCTTTGTCACTGGCCGCCATTACAGGCGTCGTCGGAATTGCCATCATCACCGCGAGCGCTATTGATAAGATTTTTTTTCTCACTGTTTTTTTTCTCCTTGTTTTTTTTAGTTTTGTAATTACATACAATATGCTGAATTTTTAAAGAAAGAGTATATTTTTTTGCGATTTTTTTTGCTGGTAAAAATTTGCCGGCAGCAAAACACGGTGAGCAGCGGGCAAATATATGCGGGGCTTCGCGCCCCGCAAACACCACGTGTCAGGCTTGTAGCCTGGATTGCATCGCAAAACTACGTTTTGCTTTTTCAGCCAGTAGCCTTCATTCCGGCGTCAGCCGGCAGTAAACTTTCGCTGTACATCTTTCCATATCGGTTTCATAATCTCTTGCCATCCAGCATCCTCCATTCCGGCTTGACCGGCCAACTCATTTTTTTTATAGAGCAAAGCTCAGCCTTCCGGTAGCTAACATCATTACATCTTTCGCCAATCACTGCAGACAAAACAGCAAACCAATCTGCAAAAATAGCAGCAAAAAAAGCAATAAAAAAAGGAAGCCGAAGCTTCCTTAGAAAAATCACGGAAAGGCAGAGTTGGATGCTGCCGGATTTATCCGTGCAGAGGAAAACGACAAACGGACTCATATAAAAAAATTCGTAGAAAATTTTACTTTTTTGTGAAAATCGGGCATATTAAATATATAAAACAAAAGAGCATTATTTAAGAAAGGAGGCCGGCATTATATGGCAAAAAACACAACCCCATCTTTTGTTGTGACGAGACGAATTATAACTGATGGCCGTGGATATGACAAACTGAATAAGATAATGAGGGTTACAGAGCGTATGTATAATGCCGGCGTAAAACATTGCATTAAGCAGCTGAACGAGCTGAAAAAAGATGTCTGGTACAAGTATTGTCTTGGACAGTTCTTCGCATGTAAGGATGAGAAAGAAAGTAAGCGGTGGAGTAAGGAAATATTCATATGCGCCGCAGCATATCAGCTTACAGAGTATGACCTTCATACATATTTCGGAAGAGGAAAGGTCTCCGGATATGAAGGTGGAATCGGAATCAATATCGCACAGAAAACTGCTACTGCTCTTTATAGCGCAGTGAAAAAGGCAATTTTCGGAAAAAGGATTCATTTTCGTAAATTTGAGGGAACCTTCTCTTTTGAAGACAAGAAAGCAGCATCAGGCATTATCTATAAAGCCGAAGCAGATACCGTTACGGTATGCGGCACTGTGTTTAAATTAAAACCAGTCAGAAAAAGCGATATATGGCTTCAGGAAGTAATGAAATATAAGGTAAAGTATTGCCGTATTATCAGGGAGCCTTTCGGTGTTTATTACCGCTTTTTCCTGCAGCTTGTAATGGAAGGCGTTCCGCCTCAGAAGCATGCGATTGGAGCCGGAACAATGGCTATTGACCCAGGGGTTTCAACCATGGCTTCATATAATGGAAGTAAGCTTTCCTTTAAAGAACTGGCTCAGGATGTCAATAAGTATCAGGAGAAAGTTATCAAAGAGCAGAACCGCCTTTCCAAACTGACAAGGATTAATAATCCGGAATGTTACGATGATAAAGGCGTACATATCAAAGGCATGCGGATTCAATATTCAAAATCTATGAAAAAGTCAAAGATGCGGCTTCGTACAGCATATAGAAAACAGCGTGTATATGTAGAACAGTCAAATAACAACCTGGCTAATGAATGGCTTGAAGTTTCAGGCTCCGTAGTGAAGATTGAGACGATGAGCTATAATGGATTACAGAAGAAATCTTCAAAGACTGAAAGAGAGGATAAAGATTCTGTTGTGACGGATAAGAACGGAAGAAAACGCAGCATCCGTAAATTTAAACGAAGAAAACGTTTTGGTGGCAGTATATTGAAGCATGCACCGTCAGGATTTTTATCTACAATTAAGAGAAAAGTTACAGCAACCTGTGGAATTGTGCTTGATGTAAGCGCTTCAAAACTGAAGGCAAGTCAGTATGACCACGCTTCAGATACATACGAAAAGGTATCGTTAAGCGACAGGGAAAAAATAATAGACGGTCATACTGTACAAAGAGACTGCTACTCTTCATTTATAATATTTTATGCAACTGACGAAAATGAACCTGACAGAGAAGGATGCCTGAATGGTTTTGCAAAATTCCTGGTATGCCAGGATAAACTGATAGAAGAAATGATACATGATAATTTCAGAAACCCGAATTTCGGGATGAAACTGATAAATATAAAAAAGCAGCAGCTCAGTGAAGAGCCTGCTGCATAACTAGAATTATTCCACAGGCTCAGCTGCGAGCCCGCCTTTGTATATGTCCTGCATATACAGTGTGAGTACAGGGATAAGCTTCATCTGCTTATCTTATGGAAAGCTTAAGAGGTAAAATCCATCGTCCAATATAATCGTCTTATAACCTTGCAACACGGTCATTTCCGTCGGGTGCGGAGGATGAAAAACGGTGGCGTATGGAGACATCTAGCCGGTTCTCTTTTGGGAACCCGCCAGATTTATCTGTGCGGAGCAGTCAGTGTAAGAACTTATCAACTGCTGCTACATAACGTGCTGCAATCTCGGTCTTTTTGTTGGTATATACCACATACAAAGACCCGTCCAACAGTTTATACATTTTGGCAGAATATTTCTTTCCTCCAAAACGTATTGAAAATTTGCCGACACCATTCTTCACCTTGAATGTCGTGCTGCGGCTCTCTTCATTGGAACCGTTCCAGTCGTTCCAAGACATACATACTCTACGTCCGTAAACGTAAGCATACATCTCTTTAGAAGGTGCCGCAATGGCGCTTCCACTGCTTACCGTCTTAACCCGCCAGAAGCCATTGAAATCTTTGGCTTTGGCTTTGTGGTTATAAGCTGGCAGCATGGCTTTAGTGTCATCATAGAAGACGATACGTCTGCCATTTACTGTTCCGCGAAGTGTCTTGTTACTGTAATACAGCAGGACATTTTCATTTTCGCGGTACAGCATAAGACAGTTTCGGCCATCAAATTCCCACATTCCGGTCTCCTCATGCATTGAGGAACCGAACATAGCGACGTAACGTCCATCTTTAAAGACCACCATTCGTCCATAATTGCCAGCCCAAGAGCCAATAATCTGGTCAGAAGCGCGACGGCTGCTACATACACCGCCTGAGGTGATTGTGTATCCCTGCGGAGCTGCTGCGAATGCCGGTGTTACGGTTATCAGTGCCATTGCGATAGTCATAATAATGACCATCATTTTTTTCATTGTACTTTTCTTCATAGTTCTTTTCCCTTTCTTTCTCTCCCTCAAAGAGGGGTATTTTTTGTTTGCAATCATAATATGTCAATGCAAATCAAAAATAAAAAAGAGACCGCTTACGCAGTCTCTGGGTGCTTACTTGGATGCAGTTGCCGCACGGAGCTCTGCTTTGGAGCTTCGCGCAAAGCGGATTGCCGTTCTGCCGCCATCAATGATGGCATAAGCAGTACCTCTGTCGAGATAGACGACACCTTTCACTGTCTTTCCATTGATACGTGTCTTAAATGATACGCAGCCTTTTTTCTTAGACAGTTTCAGCTTAACAGCTTTGGCAACACGTTTAGTGACGCCAAAATTCTGCTGCATATAAATATTCATTTTGCCTTTTTTGCTGGCAGATATGAACATTTTTGTGAATCTCAGTTCATCCTTAGATGTCACCTCTGAAGCCTTCCAGTATCCAGCATATTTGGGTACGGAAATTTTCTTTGCAGCAGTTGACGGCTTCTTTAACTCATCTTTACTGTAAAAGACAAGGCAGTCACCGCCGACCTCTTCAAGCGTCTCACCCTTGCAGGCAAACATTTTACTGTCGCCTGCCTTAGAATTCAGTGTGAGGAAATCATCTTCAAGTAGCCATTTTCCGCCAGTGCATCCAGCAGCTGAAGATGAAACAAAACCTCCTTTCTTATTGATTGTCATGGATACACCGGCAGCCGGGCATTCCCAGTCTCCGATGACCATGTCTTCACGTGTCCAGCCACCGACAATTCCATTATCTGAGATGACGAAGTTATTCGGTGCAGCTGCAGGCACAGGAATTGCACAGATAAGCATAAATAATGCCATCAGCATTCCTGTTACTTTCTTGGTTACGTTTGTTTTTGTGGTTTCGTTTTTCTTCATAGTACATTGTTCCTTTCTTTTTTACTGCCTTTTTTAAGGCGTTAATATGTACACAAATAATATGAAAGATTGCTGGCAAAACAAAAAAGGAACCGAAAGAACATTTATTCTTCCGGCTCCTTTGTCATATATAGAGTTGTTTTATTCTCCCCATCTGTCAGCGTCATACTCAGCATTCCGTTTTCAAGCAGGAATACCTTTCCATCCGACCGCTTGCCAGTTTCAATTATACTTGACTCAATTGGATTTGCTATCTGGAACGTAATGGCACCCATTGTAAACGTTGAGTTGATGCCTGAAATGGTTGACTTGTCAGTGTCTCCATGGATTTTTAAATCCATACTTAATCCGTCTTCAGTATTTCCGGAAGACATGCTGGTTTTCTCAGTTTTCTTATCTGTTATTTCAAGTGTTACAGTCGTTGTTTTTAAGACATCAGGGTACACCGATATCTCGCCCTTTGTGTTTTCAATATTTACAGCCTTCCATTTTCCCAGAAATTCACTGCTTACGGCATCAATCCTTACTTCCGCATTATTATCATCTTCGGCAATGTCACTCAGCCTTTTGAATACGTAATTCCCATCATAAAGTATTGCGTCCTGCGCTCTATTATACGTAAATGTATATTTCTTATCACCTATCTCAATCTCCAGGCGGTCTTCTTTTAAATTCCATTTTCCATTTTCTTTTTTTTGGTTATATACGGCTTTTAGGCTTCCATTCTTGCTTAATGACAGTTCTACACCCTCATCGTTAAGTACGCCGCGCCATTTTCCGGAGATTAATTCCTTATCTGTGATGCTGTCGTAATCAGCGGCAAAGCTTGAAGATTTATATGCCAGCACCATCAGCGGTGGTTTAGCAGCAGAAGCAGCGATAAGGGAGCATCCTCCAATCGCTGCGATGCTGGCAATAGCTAAACTTTTTCTCACAATTATAAGCTGTCTGTAAAACTATTGATTTTACAGATATACTCTTCAACAACCGCCTGCTCCTGCGCGGTCATTTCACTTCTCTCTTTTCCGGTGTTCTGGAAGAATATTTCAATATTGCCGCTTCCACGGAATACGGCAAATGCAAGGTCAGACATCGGGACTACAGCAATGGTATCTTCGTAGAAGCATTTGTCAAAGATATTTGCCATAGTAAGTAGGATATCGTCAATATTTTTTGTCTTGTACACCCGTTTTAACGGTTCACACAAGAAGCTTGAACACAGGCAGTAAAAGCCGTCTTCATAGATGACCATGCCGCCGTCATAATTGCTGTTAGGCAGCAGGACAAGCTTGTGTTTGTCAAAAACGGTAAGGTAAGTAAAGCGGTCAGCACGTCTGAACAGTTCAATGATTGCCTTATTGTCGTCGCAGAATTTATTGAAATCTTTGTCGTCAATATTGCCGTATTCATTGCGGTACATCATCAGGATATTTGATTTTACAGGGTCATCACCTGCTGAGAGAATTGATACTTGGTTTGATGTCAGCCCGGTGAAATCTTCATAATCAAGATGAACCCATTCTTCTTTTTCAAAATCAAACTGCTGGCATACGGTTTTATTCTCTTTCTCACTTCTTATCAGGCAGACACATGTGGAGTCAGGGACATCAACGACATCTTCATCGTAGTCTTCATCATCGTAATCATCATCAAGCATCGCCTCAAGGTCGCTGTAATCCTCTTCTTCGTCTTCTCCCATCTCGTCGTCATATCCCATCATGACAGAGACAAAATATGTATATTTGTCATCTTCACCGGAGTATACGACCCCGTTCAGTCTGTTGTCGTCAGACTCCAGTCCGTCTTCAAATTCGCTTGCATCCTGCATACTCAAATCCACATGGCCAATATCAGACCTTGACACGGCATCTTCCAGGGCGTCCTTCACGAAATCCCTTGTCGTTTCACAGATTTCAGTCTTAAACTTCAGCTGGTCTGTCAGGTCGTCAAAGAAGCTTAAATCAACCACTCCTTTTCTTGGTGCCAGGTTGATTGTTTCAATGTTGTCGTTGTTATTTTTTTTACTCATATTTTTATCTCCTTATTCTTTATCTGGAATTGTTATTGTATTGATATTTTTTGGTTGAAGCTGTTCTGCCATAGCATGAGCTGCATGTGTGCAAGCTTCAATATACATTTTGAAGTTTTTTCGTTCTTCATCGCTTATTTGTGCGTTGTCAGACTCATCTGATGGATGCATATATTCACACACTCCTGAATCATGTATGACAGCGGCAGTGCTTAGCGACAGAGGGACAAACGACAGCATATCTTTCGGAAATTTTCTGTCAAGGAAGTTTGACAGCACCGTTGCAATCTGTTCAACATCACTTATTTTTGCGATAGACTTTAAAATCTTTCCTTTTGTCGTGATATTAAGGCTGTAATATCCATCTTCATATGTTACTGACAAGCCATCGCTTACATCTTCCGGCAGCGGGCATAACGCAATGATTCCATTATTCATAAGAAAGTAATCAAAATCAGTATAATACTGTGTCAGTTCATGCAGCTCCACTATCTGCTGGTTTTTCTCAAAGAAGTCGTCAAATTCCTCATTCGACATTGGACCATGAAAATCTTTATATATGTTAAACAACGGCAGTCTTGGGTCTCCCTGGTTTTTTGAGAACAAGTCGTACTGTTCTCTTGTCAGTCCGAGATGTGCCGCGAAGTCTGCTTTTACCCATTTCTTATCATTGAAGTTGAATACACAGAAATCGTCTATCGGATTTTCTATATTCTTCCGCAGCAGCAGTGCCATCACCTCTTCCGGGTATTCATTCTTGCCTGAATAGCTTGGCGTCGCTGAAATGCTGTATTCGTATGTGTCATCATTTCCCGCAAATATCATCAGCCCCGGAAGCTTGTTCGGATTTTCCTCAATATTCTGTTTTACTGCACCTATATTAAAGAGCACGAAGTCTACGGAGTCAAGCCCTGCCAGGTTGACCATTTCCCTTACAGATTTCCCTATAATATTAATGGCTGCTTCACATGTTTTCATGATTGCTTTCGCCTGTTCTTCTGCTCCGATAAAAAATCCCATATCAATTATGCCGGGTTTATTTAAATCAATTGTCTCAATATTATTATCTCCCATAAAATCACTCCTGTGTTTTTTGTTCTCATATTTAGTATGCTGGAAAAACATGGAAAGTGATTTTTATTTTATATTTTTTTTGTCATCTTATAAGTACATAATCTTATATTCGATGAAGAGAGGAAACTTTTATTTTTGTTTAGGAGTTTACCTCTCTTTCTTTTCCCTTTAAGGTCGTAAAAAATAATCAGGGAAACGGCCGTTTATAGATTTACTTTTTTTTATGAAACCTGCTTGCAGGTGGATTTATATAAAGTAACCAAAAAAAGTTTAAAAAAAGAAAGGAGGGCCATAACATGAGATATGTTATAAAGGCTCTGGTAACTGGTAGACATAGTTTTGGTCACAAGGTGTTACATTTTGTGACTGTTGTAGCAGCGGCAATGCTGTTCCTTAACTCTCCGGAGTTGGGCGGCAAATGTTGGTTCGGGATGTTTTTGCCCGTGCTTGTGTGCTGCATGTTAACAAGCCAGCGTAAAAACAAACCGCTCTTTGCGGTATTATTCATGCTGGACTTGAGTTTCTACAGCTCGTTCTTTAACGTGCTGTTGAAGCTTGGCATCGCCGGATTTATGGTCTATTTTATAGCCATTCGTGCCGGTGTGATAAAGAAAGGAGATGACGAATAAACAAAAAGGAGCGCTCTTCGTAAGAAGAGGCTCCTTTTTTTATGCGAGCCTGGCATCAGTCAGGCTCTTCTCTTGTTTTTCTCTTTTTCTTTCCAGCTCGCGCTTCACTTTTTTGTCGGTCAGGTGATTCCCGTTTTCCGTTAGTATTCGCGCTGCTTTTCTTTTTTCTTCGTTTTTGATTATTTCTTGTTTGTTTTTTCTTACGTCTTTTTCGGCGTCTACGGCCTGCGAAATGTCGCCATATCAGAAGTACAATAAGCATAACTGCAAGAACGGATGAACTGATAATGATTGATTTTGTATACTCTTCCATCCATTTAGACTGTGTCTTTTTAACTTCTGTTCCGGCTTCTTCCTCTTTGTCTTCTGTGTACTCTGTTCTCTCTCCCCTGACCAGGAGACGATGTGTATTAACTCCATACGGTGTACATGTTACAAGCGTGCAGTAATCCTTGCCGTTTTCAATCGTCAGTTTATCCATTTCTTCTGGGAGGATGACTGAAATTTGGTCTACCTTGTAGGCAAGCTTTTCTCCCATAACGTGCAGAAAAAACATATCACCTTCTTCAAGCTCTGTAAGGTCTGTAAACAGCTTTGCACTGCTGAGACCTGTATGGCCGGTGATTACTGAATGCGTACTTTCTCCACCGATTGGAAGGGATGTACCCTGCAGATGTCCTGCTCCAAGTTCCAGTATCTCGGCCGATGTACCGTGATAAATTGGAAGTGATACGTCAATGCACGGGATTTTGATAAATCCCATAACACCGCCATCTGCCATATTCAGCAGTGAGTTGTATTCTTTTGCATCTTCGTCAAGTTTTTCTTCAACGAACGGGTCTTTTAACACTACATGGCCAGCTGCAAGCTCCGCGTTATATTTTTGTGCTGCCTCTATTTCTTCTTTATATTGCTCTTCATCTGCATCATCTGCTGTTTTTTCTACCGTATCGATAATACCATCTGCTCTGTTCTCAAAAAGGTAATTTGATACAAACGGATATAGTATAAGTCCCATTGATATACCGAGTACCACAAGCACTAATAAGAATTTCCCGATTTTCTTTAACATATAAAATAGTGTCCTTTTCTATATATTTTTTGCCGGAAATACGGCGGGTTGTGCTTAAACAAAAAAGAAAGACCGGTGCGGGCGCCTAATAGCTCCCGCCCGGTCCTCTATATCGTTTGGACACAAAAACGTTTTTTTGCGGGCTGGCGAAGCCAGCCTGCGTTTAACGTTTATTATTTTTCATCATGTTTTTTGGATTTCTTAGTTGCGATTGCAATACCTGCAAATGCTACTGAACATCCTGCTACTGTGAATGCAATAGTACCTGCACCACCAGTTGCCGGAAGTTTGAATCCAGGTGTATTTGTTACCTGCATTACAACGAGGGAGTTAGTAGATACAAGGGAGTTAGCGCTTTCGCCTTCAACTGTAACCTTGGATTCCTCCATCTTTGTTTCGCTGCCATCAACGGTAGCTTTAGCTCTTTCACCGTTTGTCTCAATCATGTGTTTGTTCTGGTTAGCAGCTTTGTCTTTGCTGTCATACAGTGTTGTCTTGGATGGTGTGAAGTCATCCTCTGTGCATTTGATATTGATGGTGATAGGCTCTTTTAACAGGTTGAAGCCTGCGTCTGTACGAAGTTCTGTCAGGACATATTCATCAGCCTCAAGACCTTTGATGATGAAAGTACCGTCTTTACCAGGTGTAAATACTGTACCGCCTTCTTCTGTCAGTGCTCTCAGAGAGTAGTCATCAGTTCCATCAAGTTTCTGTGTACCATCAGTTACGAAGTAAACACCTGTGTTTGGGCCTGTGCCTGGTGTTGCTTTAACATAGTATCCGTTTGTCTTGTTGTACAGAACGAAGTTAACTTTTGTTGGGTCACCAGTTTTCTTCGGGTCATCACTCTTGAATTTCTTTGTCAGATGGATACCATATGTGAATACTCTTGCTCTGTCTTCCAGTTCATCAAAGTCATCCATATTTGTTCTCTGCCATTTCAGAGTAACGTCATTTGTGTTACCTCTATCACCAAGGATTGGGAAGTCATCCTGGCTCATTACTGTGCTGTAAGATACAACAACCCATCTTCCGGAGAATTCGGATTCCTGGCTTCCTGCTTTCTGTTTGTTGATGTCTGCAAGACCTTCAGCAGTCATAGAGATTGTTACCTGGCTTGCCTTATCATAAGCTGCATTGTATGTAGTTTTGAATTTTCCTACTTCATTTTCTTTTGCCTGCTTCCATGTAACAACAGCATTAGCTGTGTTGTTTGCACGAGCATCTGCCTCGTTGTCGTAGAAGTAGAGAGTCATATCTCTCTGGTATACAAGACCTTTGGAAATTTTATCTGTAAAGTCATATTTTGTAAGATATGTTGCTTTGCTGGTAATCTTCGGCAGGTGGGATACCAGGATGTAATCAATCTTGTCACCTTCGGAAACTGTTGCTGTGTTATGATATTCTGCCTGATTGTAATATGCAGCATCATCATGCTGTCTTACCAGCTTGTCAAGGTCAGGAATGTTTGTCTGGTTTTTCGGATATACAGTTACATCATAGAACCAAGCTTCACCTTCTCTGTCTGTCATAGGCAGGGATACGAAGAACGGGTCTACAGTTGTGTTAACGTTTGCTGGAACTTTTGTTTCAACTAACAGGTAAAGACCAAGTGGCAGGTTAGAAGCGGATGTTACACCGTTTGCATCTGTCATAGGCATTGCTGTTGCGCCTGCTGCTGTCTTAATATAATCTTCCAGCTTTCCTTTTGTTGCTGTATTGTCAACAAGTGCTGTTGCCATAGCTTCATTGATTTCATCAGAAGAATATTTGTCATTTGTTCTTCCGACTTTACTCTGAAGATTTAAGATTGTAGCCAGTTCCTTTGGAACATCGTATACTACTTCAACTTTTCCGTTGATACTTTCTGTGTTAATTTCACCGACTTTGGCGTATGTAAATTCAACGCCTTTGATTACGTAATCTGCAAATGTTGTTTCTGCAGTTGCGTCCTGCTTACCATTTGCGTTTTCTTTGAACTCATCTACGTTAATTCCGTCCTGCTGTGCAGCTGTCATATCATATTTGTGAATTGTAAGGGAAGCTTTCTTTGTTGTATCGATAATATCTTCCGGTGCGGCAAATACGTTAATTGCCGGAGCGACTGTCATAGCTGCTGTTAATGCAGTCATACTTAATGTTTTAGCAAGTTTATTAAATTTCATATTCATTTCTCCTTTTTTTTCGGTCTTGGTTTTGTTTTTCTATTGACCGTATTTTTTCTTTTTCTTTTCCTTCGTTTAGGCTTACTATTTGCTCTAAACAGAATGATTATCGCAGATAAAGCGATTAAGACGACTGGAAGCATATACCTCAGGGTTTGTTCCAATGCAAGCAAGCGCTTGCCTCTTTCTTCTGCTTTCTTTACCTCTGGGTCATTTTCCAGGTTTTCGTCTAATGTTGTTTCTTTTGCAGGAGTTGGCGATATATCTGTTGAAGTATTGCCTGTTCCTGCTTCGTCCTGCGTTGACTGCTCTTCTTTATCTACTGATAAATCGTCATTGCTGCCCGGGGTCTGTGCCGTGCTTTCTACGCTTAAATCTTCATCAGTATTTTCGGAAGTGCTGTTATTTGAAGACTCTGCTTCTTCAGGTTTTGTAACCACAACATTATCTGCTTCTTCTGCTGGTGCCGGAGTTGTCGCATCCGGATTTAATATTCCGTCTGCTTCCTTCCGTTTCTGGGTGTCGACTCTTTCACAGAATACAAGGTATCTGTATGGGCCGCCTCCAAGTACATATGGATGACATGTAAATAAGGTAACCATGTCTTTCCCTGGTTGAATCAGGATGGATTGAACGTCGTCGGGATAAATGACTTGTGTGCTTGTGCACTCGTACACTAACGTCTCCCAAGGGTTTGTTATGTATACTTTTGAACCTTTTTTCATGTTTTCAATAAACTGGAAGTATGCACTTCCTTCCCATCCGCGGTGTCCCGCAATTACACAGTTTGTATCTTTACCACCTATCGGCATGCTGGTTTCTGATAAAACTGCTGCACCCTTTTCAAGGTTTTTTGTTGAAGCCCCCAGCATTAATGGAAGACGAATCTTCATATCGGGGATTTCAATGTATCCGATTACCGGATTGTCCTCATCAATGTCTACAGATGAAAGGTCAAGTGGCTGCTGCTCGTAGCTCCATGCGTCTACTATGTCCTGACCGTTTGTGGTCAAATCTTTGTTATACTTTTCCATTTCACCATATAAAGTTTGATATGGACGGGTAGCACTTTCTTCATCATCTGATGCGTCAGAATCCGAATCTGTGTTTTCAGAGAGAGCGGTTTCTGAATCTTCAGAGGTATTTTCAGTGCTGTCTGTATTGCCTGCGGTTTGCTGTTCCGCTTCGGCTTTGTCATCTCCTTTACTTGCAAGTTCATGACTCGTTGGTTTAGGAGTATTTGTCACTGTATTATTTTTGCTGCTGCTTGTGTCAGTCTTTTCTTTATCGTCATCAGCAGTTTCTGACTTGTTATCAGATTCATTTGCCGGCTGGCCTGTTACGTCTGCCGTATCATTTTTGTCAGAATCTGATTTATCAGATGTCTTTACCGGCTCTGATGTAATATCAGAATCAATACCTTTGCTGTAAGTCTCATCGAACTTGTGTATTACAGACTCGACTTCGCGCTGAGTATTCCATTCCCTGAAATTCGGATAAAGAAAACATCCACATCCAAGCGCTATGAGTGTTCCGCCTATAATGACTCTTGAAACTTTTTTCATCGCATCTCCTTTTCTTTGGCTACGAGGAACGGTCATATTTGCGGTTATATGCAAGCAGCTTATTGCTTACATATGCGATTCGGGAAGCTCATTTTTACTCGCTTACCTTCATCTTTATGTGATTGATTTTTTCAATCATATATAATATGCAAAATAATTTAAAAAAAAGAAATTTTTTGTGACCATTCTGTGTCCTCGTGTCAACTTGTTCCTGAAAACCGCTGTTTATGCGGCTTTCCGGGCTTTTCGGAAAGTCTTCAGCCGTCTCCTGAGGATGGGAGATTGCCTTTGGCGGTTTTTTTGTGCGGGTGTATTATCAGCTCTCTGGCAGGGGCGTTTAGTTCTCCTCTCGCGTCACTACTGTACGCGACATCCTAATCTTGCCGCCGCTTTTTCAAGGCTTGTTTTATGCCCGCAGAATTAATATGCAAAATAAAAATAAAAATGTAACGTTTTTTGAAATTTTTTTTTCACTGAATTTTCACATTTTTTTCAGCCGGTAAAATGCGGCGAAAATGCAGCAAAAAAGCGAGACCGAAGGTCTCGCTGCTAAGCTTTATTGCCATATTACGCATCATCTCTTACGAATTCTTCTGCCCGCTTTGTCATTCCCATATCCAAAAAGTATCCATATAAGAAGTCTTTCTGTTTTTTGGTCAGGTCTTTCTTATGTGTTACGAAGTATTTTCCGGAATCATACGGGTCATCAATAAGGCACCATCCACGCTCTACAAGGATATCTCTGCACATCCGATATCCACTGTCTATACCAAGCTCCCGGCAAAGCCACTGTGCCGCCATCTCATGACATCCCCATTCCGCCGAATGAAAATCACCTTCCGGAGATAGCCAGCCGTATTCTTTCTGTTCAGACTCTTTTGCTTCAGTTTCAGGCTCGTCCTTCTCTTCATATTTCGGTAGGCCGTTTGCATTAAACTCTTCAGTACATTTTTTTAATGCATCCTTGTCCAAATCAGTCTCCATCAGAGCCAGCAGGTCATTTGCGTTGAGAATCTCTTTTGTTTCTTTGTGGCACATTATCAGCATCCCTCTGATATAGTCTATTGTGTATACAACCGGAAGACATCGCATCATGTAATATATGCTGTATTTGTATTCCGGGTGCAGTTTTACATCAACAGAAGTCAGGAAATTTGTCTGCATATGTTCAGCACAGTAGAAAAAATAATACGAGAACCCGACTTTGTACGAAGTGCAGGCTCCGATGTTGCTTATTTTTACGTTCTTTTTTATGCATTTTTTGAGTTTGTTGTATTGGCAGTGTATGTTGCTGCATGTAATTCTTGGCATATTGCACCATTCCTTTCTTATTATATGTGTACCAGGCAGTCTGCCGTTTCCGGCTCGCCGCCAAATGTTGTCATTTACAATATGCTGAATTCTTTATCCAAGAAAACACAAATGCCGCTGCATGCGGCAGCGGCATTTAAACAAAGAAAGGAATTTTTTCGGCGGCGAATCCGTCTTATGAACCAGGAAGATTTCTCTTCCTCATCTCTTATATACAGTATACCAGATTTTCCGGAGTACGCAAATTTTTGTCGGATTTTTTGCCGGCAACAAAAAAAGCGCCTGACGGCGCTTTTTTCAAATACGGAAACTTTTTTCTTTTGTGTTTTTTCTTATGTACTCCAGTGCATATGCCTTGGCATTAACCATCTCAGCAGCATCCATCTGTGGCATTAATTTGTCAATAGTATTGGCTGTTATGATATCCTTTTTCAGAAACTGAATTAAAGCATCTTCATCCTTATCAAAAATCATCCATTCAGCAATACTTTTTCCTGCCCGGCGAAGATAGGTTTTGATTTCATTGCATTCTACGGCGTCATACATTTTCAATGCAAGCCGTTGCTTTATCCTCGGGTCAGATGTAATATTGAGGAATGTCGTCCGGTTTACATCGTCAGAATCGGCATTCCTAAACAGTACTGTATCAAGCAGGCTTCTTAACTTTCTCAATCCGGCGTCTGTAAGTTTAGCCGGCACGAAAATAGGATAAGCCATACCGTCAATATTGATTTTTAAATCAGCCAGATTGCTTCTGCAGTTCCATTTCTTGCAGTTCGACTTGACAATGCTTACAATAACCGGTATGCTGTGCGTTTTGATGTTGGCTTCATTAAGCACAGGGAAATTCCACAAGTCTATATTTTTAACAGATTCCGGGATTTCCACATTTTGAATCGGGCAGTTGAACGCACCGCTGTCAATCGTTTCAAGGCCTTCATGCAAAGTTACTGAAGTAAGGCCTGAATTACTGAAACAGTTTGAAGAGATATATTTAATATTTTCCGGGATGTCTATATGCTGTAAGCTTCGGCATCCGTTAAACATAGCTCCTGAACTGAATGGCTCGCCAAGATTAGTAAGTCCTTTTCCGATTTTAACATGCATCAAACAGCTGCAGCCATGAAAGGCGTGTTGCTCTATCCGTTTTAATGAATCCGGCATATATACAGATTCAATCATTGATTCTGCGAACGCAAATGATGAAATTGTTTCTGTTCCTTCTGGTATATTTACCGGTTTTGTCCTTCCTCCTGGGCATACAATAAGAGCTTTTTTATCAGCCGAATATACAATGCCATCAATATCAGTATAACCAATGGACCGTGTCCTTTCTGTCAGTTCTATTGTCTTAGCATAAGCCAGTCCATATTTCGCCAGAGATGCCTTGACGCGTTCATTGTCGTCATCAATGACGATAGTGTCAGCGTTAAGCTGAAGGTCAGAGAGCATTTTCATATCTTTTATTACTGCTTTTTTCAAATGCCGTTTTTCTATAGCGTGGCTTACTACGCAATCACGCGGCAAAACGATTTCGTCTGCATCTTCGTTGACATCGATGATTATATTATTGCCAACCATAACGACACCGTTCTTGCAGTCAAGCATGCTGACAGCTGAGCCATCAAAAGCCCTGCTGTCAACAAGTCTCACATTATCCGTGTTGATGATATTTGTGGACATACAGCCGGCGAACGCTTTATCTTCAATAAACATAACTTTATTCAGGTCAATCACGTCTTCCGGTTTCCTGCAGAACACATTGTACAGAGAGCTGCTTGTCGATACCAGCATTTGTCCTGAAAGAAACGATTTACTGTCTGATTCTACATATTTTACATTCGGGAACATAAAATTTGAGAAATGAAGCGAATTTACACCAAGACCAATATAGATTTTCTCTACATCCGGAAACTGCTTCATACATTTTTCCAGCAGAAACTGCATTGCATATTCGCCATCCGGGCAGACAAACCGGGCTTCCTTAATTCCTGGTTCAATATCAATATCACGGATAAAAAGATACTGGCTGCTGCTAAATGCATGCAGAGATAAGTATGACATACCGTTACCTGTATATCGTTGGCAGCCTGTATCACAATCATAAGACCTAACCATTTTTTCCATTATTTTTTCTTCCTTTCTTTGTGTTGTTGTTTTATTACATTTTTAATATGCCGTATTTCGCGGAAAAGAAAAACCGGCTGCCGCAGGCAGCCGGGATATTTAAATATGGAAATCTTCTGTTTTTCGTTCTTTTATCGCGTTCAGGGCATAAGCCGTCAGGACGGCATCATCCCTGATTCCGTTCAGAATCCACTGCAGGTCATTATCATCTACGAATTTTGACCTTAGCATACATCCAAATTCATTTAAGCGGTTTTTATCGTTAGCAAGCCTTTTTGCAATATCGTTTCCATACATTAACAGAAACAGCGAAAGCTCTGCAGGTATGGTGATGCCATTTTTGGTGAAGTGGATATACAGCTTTAATGCAATATCCTCTTTCTGACCATGCTGGCTGGCTACATTTAGCAGAGACGCAGCATATTCGTAATCTATATCGTAAGATGACATGTAAAAATCTGCTTTAGCAATGTCTGGGCTATCTATATATGATGGCATATAAAATTTGACATGTGGAAGGTCAACTTCAAAGATATCTCGTGTATCATATACAAACTCCTCAAATGTTGTAACCGCACGTAAGAAATTCTTTGGCAGCCTGTCTTTCTTAAAAACAAAATGGCTTACATGTTGAAAATTTCCATCGCCCACATATGTTAACGAGGCAGGAAATTTAACTGCATCTACATTTTTGCATGATGGAAAAGCGTTTGGCCCTATTTTTTCAAGTCCTTCATGGAAAATAATTTTTGACAGGTTAAGGCATCTTGAAAACAGGTTTTCGCCGAGATATTTAATCTGTGGTGGAAATTCAACTTTCTTTAATGCATCGCATTTGTAGAATACCGGTCTTTGCATGCCTCCAAGGATGGTTATGCCTCTTCCAAAATCTACATGTTGAAGTTTTGAGCATTTATTAAACGCCGTGCAGCAGATATTCTGCAGTGAGTCCGGGCAAATGACAGATTTGACCTTACTATCTTTGAATGCACTTGTTTCTATACTCTTTGTTCCATCTGCAATCACAACCTTTTTTGTTCTGCCGGATGGACACAGCACGAGTGATTCACCGTCTTTTGTGTAGATAATGCCGTCAATTGATTTGAAATATGGATTATCTTCAATATCAATTTCTTTGACATCAGGTATATCAGGCAGATTTGAGAATCCCATATATTCTTTTGATGTAAGACACACTTTGTTTACCTTATTCCAGCTTGGTATTATGTACAGTCTGCTCAGGCGGTCAATTTTGACCTCTTTTACATTACTGAGTTTTTGGAGGTCTTTACATATATTCCGTGCATTTGACGGTATGGTGATTACCTCGGCGGTACTATCAATGTCAATAATCAGACTGTCAATCATCTTGACACCATCAACGTAAGGCTGATTCCATTTAAAATATCGTTTAAAAGCATCAGAGACTACGGAAATATTTTCATCAATTTTCTTAATCCTAGCCAGGCATCCGTCAAGTGCATGGTCTGCGATAAATGTAATATCTGCCAAGTTTAAAACGTCTGTCGGCTTTTTAATGAACGTATTGATTAATGTGTACTGATTGTAAAGCCCCACTTCTATAAGCATTTCGCCAGAGGCAAAAGAACTGCTTTCAGAAATGACTTGCTCCACATTTGGAAACGTTGAGTTTTTAATCTTAATCCCCCTCACTCCGTTTTCAATGTAGATTTTCCTGATGTTTGGAAAAACCTTGTTTTCGTCCATAAGATTGTATGCTATAAATTGCCGGCTGAAAACCAAAGTGTCAATATCAGGCCTTATGTCTACTGACATAAGTTTTTTCCTGGAAGCTGGCATAGTAAAGACAACTCCGTCTTGACCGGTTTCCTGGAGCCCGTTGCTATATGCGGCTTTTGGAATTACTTCTGTATTCATATCCTTTTTTCCTTTCTTTTTTCGGCATTGCCGTTTTCTGCAATATGCCGAATATCGCCAGCGATGGAACTACAGCTCGGTTTTTCCCTGGAGCACTTCTTTCAGCATATTTTTTGCTTTTTTCTCTATCTGCTCTACGTCAGCGGAAATCAGGCAGTTCCCATATCTGGCTGCCATTTTTATCATCAGGTCTCCATGCTTCTTTTCGTATTCCAAAGCTTCAGTCTTTACGCCATCATCTGTAATTTTTGGCAATTTTTCTGCCAGAGCTTTCACCTGTGAGACCTCCAGGCTCTTTTCAAATACGGCATATGCTCCTCTGGTAGTATCAGATGAGGTCATATTTGTTTTGTATGTTTCGAATTCTTTTTTGATATATGTTTGAAATGCCTTGTTAATATCGTCTTCGTATATGATATTTTTAACCATATCTAACACGTACTTACAGGTACTATCAGTATTCCTGTCTACGTTGATGATATATGTATCAGGCCTTCCTGCAATTTTTCGTATATATTCTGAGACTTCGGATTCGTCCTCGTTTCCGTAAATCGGCAACATATTTACAATCCTACCAAGGCTGTATTTTGGCGGCTGAACGACAAGCTGAACGACTGTAAGGCCTTTTTTTTTGGCTTTTTCAGTCAACGTTTCAGCTTGCTTTGTCGTCAGCATAATTACTTTATTTTCAGTATCTTTTTTCGTGATTACGGAATCGCCTTCCGACAAAACTGCTTCACTGTCATCCATCAAATCACATCTTTCATGAAATCCAGTTATGTTTACGCCGTTTTCCCGCAGATATCCGTATATTTTACACATCCCGGAATCTCTCGCTCCGGTCAGCACGCATATATTTTTTGACATATTTTTTCCTCCTGTTTGTGTTTTTCCGGCGGGGCTGACGCCAGCCGCAGGCTCCTTACTCCTCTTCTATCTTCAGTTCCAGGCTTTTCGGCCGATTATTGGCGAGCCTGAAAGCCAGAAAGTGTTTTAATATCTTTGCGATTTCTGAAATATCACCGGAAATGACGGCATTTCCACTTATTTCTGTCATTCTTGCAAGAAGGTCTTTGTTCTTTCTCTGGTAATCCACGATTTCCTTTTGCAGTTTTGGGTCAGTTATCATTGAAAGTTTCTTATTTAAGGACCACATCTGGGAAATCTGGTAACTGTTTTTGAACAATTCATACGGGTCAAGCTTTCCCCTGCTGTACATTAACTCCTCTTCTTTTCTATGCCTTTCCATTTCACTTTCCATGAATACATCCAATTCAGCCTTCAACATTTTACGCGCCAGTGGCCCGGCATCGCTCTCCTTTTCGTAATACGCAAGCATTTTAAAAATGTACTCCCCAGCCGCATCAGCGTTTTTATCGGCATTGATGATATAGACATCCGGCTTGCCTATCATTTTCTTAATGTATTCGTTGACGGTCTCTTCTGTCTCGCCTTCAGCAAACGCCGCAAGGCTGGCGATGCCCGAGATATTATCTGCCGGAGGGAAGATAAACTGAACCACATTCAGCTTGTTGCCTGCTCTATTCCCGCTGCTTGTTTTCACAGACTGCATCAGTAGCTCTGTCTGCTCGGTTGTAAGCACGAGCACGCGGTGTTTTATGTCCTCACGGGTTAATACAATATTCGTCTCATCTTCAGCCGTATACCTGAGAACAATATCTTCTTCTTTTTCCGTCCTCTTTCCGCTTGCACCATGCAGGTTTATCAACGACACGCCTTTCTCGTCCAGAAATTGCACTACTTTATGCATCCCAAAGCATGGCGCTCCAGTAATTACGCATATGTTTTCCATTATTTTTCTCTCCTTTTTTGTGTCTTCGTGTTTTGTTTGCTTACAATATGCCGGATTTTTCAGCAGCCGATGTGTTTTTGCGGATTTTTTTTGCATGACGGTCTGCAGGCAGCAGCCGGCAAAAAACGGTATCTGGTTTATTTTGTAGCTATATTTTTTCAGCATTTTATATGTACACAACAAACACGAAAGGAGATATTTCTATGGGAAAACTTGTTGAAGGACTTTGGGATTGTCCATTCTGTGGCAACAAACGAATCAGGGCGGGGCAAAAGACCTGTCCGAGCTGTGGACATCCGCAGGACGAGAATACAAAATTTTACATGCCGGACGAAATCAAATATGTTTCAGAGGAAGAGGCGGCAAAAATCAGCCGCAACCCTGACTGGCAGTGTTCTTTTTGCGGTAGCCTTAACAGCGATAACCTGGATTCATGCGCAAACTGCGGAGCTACAAAAGAGGAATCTGAACGAAACTATTTTGAAATGCGGAAGCAGGAAGAGGAAAAGAAATGTAAAAAAGAAGAGCAAAAAGCATCTTCTCAGAAAAGCGATTCAGAAGAACCGAGAAAATCTTTTCTGAAAAACATATTTCTTCTCATTGGTACATTTGCGTCAATCGCATTTATCATTTTGGGATTGGTATCATGTTTTTCGCCAAAGGTCAGGAACGTTACTATTGATGATTTTGAATGGCAAAGAACGATTGACGTTGAAGAAATCGTTACCTATGACGAAAGCGGATGGACGCTTCCAGATGACGCGCGGCTGCAGTATACAAAAAGGGAAATCAAGTCATATAAAAACGTTGTCGACCACTATAAGACAGTCTCGGAAACAAAGACAAGGATGGTAGTAGACCATTACGAAGACAAAGTCTCTCATGTCGACCTCGGTAACGGATATTTTGAAGAAAAGACCAAAAGGGTTCCTGTATATAAGGACGAGACTTATACAGAAACCTCTCGCGAGCCGGTTTACCGGCAGGAGCCAGTATATGATACGAAATATTACTACGAAATAGACCGATGGACTGTTGTTGATGCCACAAAAAGCTCTGGACATGACCAGAACCCATCCTGGCCGGAGCTAAAGCTTAAAGACGGCCAGAGGGCAGGCAGCAAAAATGAATACTACTCCGTAACCACTACATATCAGGGAAAGAAAGGCAAGACCAAGACAGAAAAATACAACATGGATTTTTCCGAATGGAAAAAGCTGAAGAAAGGCGAAAAAATTGAACTGAAAATCAATTTCAACGGCTTCGCCGAAATCAATAACAAAGATTAATAACCATAAGAAATAAGCACACCCGGAAGGTTTAACCTTCCGGGTAATTTTTTGCCGGCAACACCAGACCGCTGCCCACAAACAAAAAACCCGGCATCAAAGATGCCGGGCAATACAATATAACTATTTTTACAACGAAAACACATCGTCATCATCAGAGTTATCAACCTGATTCATGACATACGCCGACAATGCGGCCCATTCTTTCCTCTCAGCCAGTTCGCCGATGCGTTTTAACTGTTCTTCACTGACTACGCCAAGACGTGATATTCTTTCCAGTCCGCTTTCGTCCTCTTCTTCAAGCAGCTTATCAACGATTCGCGTTGAATTCTTTTTTAAAAATTCTTTTGCTTCTTCGTTATTATTTGTAAAGCACTCTTCCATCGCTGCAAGGAACGCCGAATCAGCAACATTAGCAAAGCGGTAAGCGCTATCAAACAGGTAAGTATCAGCTTCAGCAAGGCTGCAGCCTTCAAGGTGAAAAATGGCAGTCTCAATACCGATTTGAGACATTTGCTTTGGAATATAGATTGTTTTATCTATATCTTTTAAGTATACTTTTACCGCTTCCACACCGTCATTTGAATCAAACTCATCAAGCGTGATTGCACCGATAAAACCTTTCGGGAGTGTATCACCATTAAAGATTACACGCTGCACGGTTGAAAAGCACAGGCTGCCACAGTTTTTTAATGAAGCTGGCAGCTCTACCTTTTCCAGATGGCTTCCGTAGAATGCACGCGTCGCAATGCTCTCAAGACCTTCATTAAATGCAATAGCCCTCACGCCGCTGTTTGCAAATGCCGATTTACCGATTGATTTTAACTGTTTTGGAAATCTAAGCACTTCAAGGCTGTCACATGAGTTGAAGATATAACCGTCTTCATTTTGGCCAAGATGTTCAATGCCGTTTCCAAAATCAATCTCTGTCAAAGCATAACAGCTATCAAAAGCGCTCCTCTCAATTCTCTTCAATGAATCAGGAAAAGTGACAGACTGGATATCAGAAAAAGCAAATGCATTTTCGCAGATATCTTCTGTACCGTCATGCAGCTTTACACTGCCGTTCTTTTTTGCCGGGCTTTTGATTACTTTTTTGCCGTCTTTGGAATACAAAATCCCTTCGTATGAAGTATAATAAGGATTTTCTTCACTTACGTTAAAAGCAGTAATACGCCTCATCGCGCGGTCAAGGATTGCCGGGATGATTTTCTCCGTGCAGTCAAAGAATACTTCGCCGCAGATATCATCAGACAGCAGGTCTTCCGTAGTTCTTACAATATAGTTATCCATAAAAAATTCCCCTTTCTTTGTAATTCGTATCGCTTACAATATGCCGAAATCTATGGAAAACAAAACCTGCGGGCAGAAAACAGCAGTCGCCGGCATAAGCACCGTATACAGGGAGCAGTTTTTGCGGTCGCGAGCAGCCACCATCCCGGCGTCAGCCGACCAACAACCTTCCGTCCCTCGTTCTTTTTTACAGAGCAAGTCTCAATTTTTTTTGTTAGCCAACACATTTTATCCCGGCGTCAGCCGGTCAATAACCTTCTGTCGTCGGCATTCTGTTCATTTCTTTACAAACACAGTCTCCGTCTCATGCACCAGCCCGAGCCGGTCTCTTGCAACCCCGTGAACCTCACATGACTTAAGTCACGTGCTTCAAGTAATGTGTCATGCCCCCTCTACCTTTTTAATTGGTAAAGCGCCCTGTCTCTGAATACGGTTTAAGCTTAGTTAGAGTATCCCGGAGGATGCTGAATCTCTGAATCTGACGAAACAGAGACCCACACAAAAGCTAGAACATAGACAGGTGGGCAAATACATCTCTATGCTGCGGAAAGCTCTTTTACAAGCGCCCGCAGCGTTGATAATGTACAGGAGGTTCTACGCCCAGCGTCAGGAACTTTTGCCTTTACGCGGGACTCTTCCGTCGCCGGAAGAGATTTAAGGAGTTCACGGATAAAATATCTGGCGCCGATATTGTAGCTGGCACTCAGGTCGCAGTTATACTGCTTGCCTGTCGTGAACGTTGCAAGTGCATGGTTATTATCATCTCTGGTAACACTTCCGCTTCCATCAAAAGCAAGAGCGCTTGTTTTCCATGCACAGATTGTTGCAATCCTTATGCCGAGGAGGTGCGCCTTTTGTTCTACCTTCTCACGGATGATTCCGTGATTCCACATAGACAGTCTCTGCGCCTTGCTGCCTCGCTTCTTGCACCCCTTGAAATCCAGATGCTCCATTACGATAGCATCTACGGAATGCAGGGACGCAAATTCTACGATTGCCGCTGATATTTTCTTCGCACGGTCTTCATTTAAGCGCTTTACATAAGCCCAAAGGCCTTTGGTGCTTTTTGGACCATACTTGGACTGCTTACGGCGTGTTCTGTTCATCGCATGAATCATCCGGTCTTTGTCACTTGTAAAATCGATAAACTTTCTTGCAAGGATAGTTCCATCTGCCTTCATTATGCTGCACACTGCGTCCGTATTGATTCCAAGGTCTACTGCACAGATAATCTGTTCTGCAATAGGGGTATCGCTTAAAATTACGGTTTCCGTAAAAGAAAATCTCAGATAGTATTTGTTATGTATTTTTTCTAATGTAGGGGCGCTTTTATCTTCACAGGCTCCCCAGTATTTATTTATATAATTAATATCAGTTTTTCTTAATCTGACAGGAATCCACACCCAGTCGTTATTCTGATATAACTTTATCCATCTGATATTGTTGTCGCCTGGATTCATGCCTTTTGGATATTTGGCATTTTTAGGTGCGTCTTCCTTGTACATGTTCTTATTGTAGAACACCGGCATTGCATGCCTGTCCATCTGTAACGTTGGAACTTTTCCATTCTTTCCATTATCTTCCCAGTTCTTATAATTGCTGCGATAGCTGCTTACAGCACCGATTGATTCAGCGATAACCGCTCTTTTGAGATATGCTGGAAATTTATAGAATTCAGACCCCTTAATATCAAATGGATATTTAGGGTTTGAATTATTCTTAGTCGGATGTATCAATTTCTCTACATAGTGGTCTTTTTCTTTTGTGCCACCAAGAACCGAAATATTTCTCCACTCTTTATTACATACATCGATAACGAAGGCAAGTGCCCTGCGGTAAATCTGCACTGTGTTTTTCATATCTGTATTTGATAAAATTTCTACTTGATAGCTTGAAGTGATTTTCATACAAGGCACCTCCTTTTATAAAAATTTGTCTTTAAATTTCTTATACATCTAATATGCCGAAAAAATAAAAAACGGGACGATTTTTTTTCGAAAAAATTTAATATAAATAAAAAAAATTCCTCTGTGCCAAAACGCAGAGAAATAAAAAGTCGTAATAACTCGCCGTTGCCGGCTCGTTACCAGAGCAAGCATAAACGATATTTTTATGTACTTAAAAAGCAGAGCCGTCTAACTCACGACTGAAATCACGAAAATGCGACGGCTAAATTTTTCAAATCCTTTCATTTTTTCTGTTTCCTCCTTTTCTTATTGCAAAAACAGCTCCAGGCCGGCAAATTACCGGTCTGGAGCCTTTAACTGAGCATCATCCAAAAAGTTCTTCAAAGCTATCAACCTTTTTCAGTCCATGATTCCATTTCCGATTTTCTTCTTCAACATATGTGTTATATTTCTCAACCATACGTTCTTTTATTTTAAGCATTTTTTTCTGCAGTTCCTGGTTATCTGGATTGTTCTTCACAATGCCTTCAACTACCCTTAAAATATCGTTTCCAAAAATATATTCATCGCTGGCATCTGTCAGCTCGTCAAGTTCAGATTTATCACCAAACATTTTTCCAGACTTATCCTTATACGTTATACACAGAAAATCATCCTTAAAGGCATGATTGTCAAACAGACATGGCTTATATGCTACATCTGCCACACCAGCCGTTTCAAGATAACCGTGTTTCTTATAGTTGTGAAGCTCTACATAACTCTCCGGCAAGTCTTCCGGCTTGATTTTGGTTCTGACTTTACTTCTCCATCCCGAAAACAGATATTCACCGTTCTGAAATTTTACCGAAGTATATCTTTCATAACTCATATAGATATCATCTTCCTTCAATGCAGCTTTTGCCTTTTCAACATTTCCACGCGGCATCAGACCTTTAAGTCCATACACAATCCCAGGCTCATTATCCAGTTCAAACCCGTTTATGCTCATAAACCCAAAGTTATCCTGCATTTTTTTTACAATTTCTTTTGTTATCTGTCCACGCAATTCGCAATTAATCGGCTCCTTTTCAGAGACCTTATTGATATGCTCGTATCCGTAAAAATCAATCCCGTAAAATTTGCTGTTGAATTTTTTGGTTGTTCTTTTTGACATAATATTACACCATCCTTTCTGCGACAAAACCCGGAGAGAGTTCGAATTAATTCGCGTTATTCGGAATCAGAAGAATCTGTATTGTCATTCTCATCCTCAATATCGCTTGTATCCGTATAACTTGTTTTGTCTCCATACTTTTTTGCAAGTTCAGCATCAACGGTATCTTTTACGTCAAACTTTGCATAGTTGGATTCCAGGTACTTTGACCCAACTCCGATAAGAAGAGCCACCATAACCAGACATAACAGCACTTTGAAAAACTGTTCCATCTGAGAACTCATATTCTCACCTCCGTTTTTTATATTTTTTTTGTTTCACATACAATATGCCGAAAAAATCTCAACATAGCATCTGCCAGCAAGCGTTATCGCCTGCCGGCTGTTTTTTTATCTATGCTGCTATCATCTCAGCTGTAATTGCTCCAACCATCATTGTGGCTTCAACAATGTCGGTGTTATTAAGGAGCACTCTAATTGGGATGAGATAACCAAAAGCGCCCTCTCCCATCTTTGCCGGTCTTACTCTTAAACATGCGGCTTTTTTCTCATCTGCTTTCATTTCTGCTACGAATGCTCTCAGTTTATGAGGGTTCAGCACGTAAGCCACGCCTGTCTCTGTCAGATAATAAATAATATGGTCTGCTTTTGTTCTGGCAAAGCATCCCGGATTTTTATGTGACAGTTCTTCATATGCGATATTGCCGGTCTTATGAGCCTGCATATCAGACTTTAATTCTGCTGTTGATGTATGCCCGTCACGGTACACGATTTCAAAATCAATATCATCCTTAATGCCACGGTTTGAATTGCTGATATCCCTGACATCATCAACGTCTACGTAATGCATGAGAAATCTTCTGATAATGTCCTCACAGAGCTTTCCAAATCTTAAATCTCCTTTAAAATTTCTATTCTGTCCTTCCCATTTTGTTCTTGTATTTTCCATATATAAATCCACCTTTCTTTTGCTTGTTTTTTGCCTTTTTTCTTTGTGGAGTTAATATGCTGGAAATTTTTTTCAGGGGTTCATTTTTTGCGGATTTTTCTAACCGTTAGAAATTCTGCATATTGAATTTGAAAAACATTTCAAGAAAGGGGAATTTTTTATGAGAGAATTAAAAGAATTGTTAAGTGAAGGTGAACGTGTTTACGAATTAACAAGATGCGCGTCAAGCTCTGTATATTTTATCGGACCGGAAACTGACGATATTGACCACATGGACGTTTCAGGCGCTCTTGAGGATACCCTGCACCGCATGGTGGATGCTGGATTCACAGAGGAAGAAATTGCAGAACATTTATGTGCGTATCAGGATTCTGACGCAATGGATGATGATGACTGTTATTACATTGATTTGGATTATGTCATTTATGATTTCTATCCCATGTCAATCATTGATACAGGAATTCATTACGAAGAGTCACGACATACTTATACTGTGCACTTCTTTGATACTGTTATCTGCAAACACCTTGTTATCAAGGACGACGCGACAGACGATGAAATTCTTGAAGCCATGCAGGAAAAGCTTGGTATCAATCCGGAAGAATTTATTGTCAATGATGTCAGAGGTGACGGAACACTGATTGGCATCCAGAATCTGCTTGACGAAAGTGTGCTGCTTGTAATCCAGAGAAAGGACATGCTGACAGAGCAGATGAAAAAACATATTGCCGCTTAAATTCAAATTTGCGAAAAAAAATTGAGACCAGGACTAACATCCCGGTCTCTTTTCTATCATACTGTTTCCAATACCGCCAGCACTCCATATCCGCCAGCTTCTCTTCTGTAAATTACACACAGTATATCATCTCTTTCGGAATCCTTGAAAACATAGAAATCATGGTCTGTAAATTCCATTTCCACACAAGCCTCATCTCTTGTCATACTTTCCGCTGAGACAATCTTTTCCCTGCTGATTCCGCCATTTACTTCAAACTCATCTGCTCCGACTTCAAACTCTTCCTTAATAACAGCATCATCTTCTCTTTCTCTTTCCATTGCTCTGATACTGTCACTGCCGGCTCTTTTCCTGCTTTTTTCTTTGATTTTTTTAAGTCTTCCTGTTACTACGTCAACGGCAGAATTGATTGCACGGTAAAGGTCTTCATCTGTCACCTCTGCTCTCACTACGCTGCTCTTAGTTTTAATGGTAATCTCGGCACGCTGTCCTTTTGCTTTTCCATGCTTCGCACTCAGCATCACATCAACCGCAGCGTCATCTCCTACCAGTTTTTCAATTTTTTTGATTTTATCTTTAACAGCACTTTTAATCCCTTCTGTTAATGTAATATTCTTTCCTGTAATTTTTAATCTCATATATTTTTCCTCCTGTCAGGTTTTTTATGCGGTGTTTTCGCCGCTCTTTTGTTTTGTATAATTAATATGCTGAAATTTTTTAGAAAAAGTATTTTTTATGCGAATTTTTTTTGTATTTTTACAGCAAAAAAAAGAGAGCGAAAAATCGCTCTCTAAAGACTACATTACATCATCAATTGTGGTTATTGTATCTTCTGACGAAGCGTCTGGCGTTCTGCTAATCCATGTCTCTCCTTCCGGAATACATCTATCGACGTAGGTCAGGAAATCTCCAGATATGATTACGCAATGAGCCTCATTGTGATGATATGCGTCGTTATCGTATGAAACATATTCTGAGATATCATTGTTTGTACAAAATGCTTCCGGGTTACCGCCATATGGCTGCAGCAGTAAAAAGCAGTTGCCATCCTCGTCGACAAAAGCGGCAGTATGGTCGAGAAGTGAGTCTAACCCGGGCAGCTTATCGCAGATTGAAGGCAAATCCCATTTGAATTCAGGGTTGAAAAAATATTCAACGCCCCAGTATTCGACGAAGCCGTCAAATGTGTTAAGGCGATATCTTCTCAGGTCTTTGTCCTCTGTTTTCTGCAGGTGCGTTCTTTCTTCCTCGATTGTTGTAATGTTTAATGTTTTGTAATACATAAGCGTCTTCCTTTCTTGTTTTGAGTTTTTTTTGTTTACAGAATTAATATGCTGGATGACTTGGACAACAAAAAAAAGAGTCATGAACAATTACAGGTTTTTTGTATAGAACAAACTTTTGGATTGAGCACAACTCAGTTTTTTGTTATTATAATTAGATATGGATGGGTTGGGCGTTTTTTCTGCCACTTGTCTGGTCACTTACATACACTGAATCATTGTTACAAGTGTATGTATAGACCAGGCAAGGAGGTGTTTACATATGGAATATGCAATGTTCCTAGAATACTTGAAGTTTTTGTTTATGCTGATAGTATTCCTATATTCGGTTAGTAAAAGCCGTTAATTAATATATTCGCCCAATCCTCTCCATGCTTAATATGCTAAAAAAATTCAATATCAGACGGTTTTTACAAAAAAAATAATAAAAAATCTCTACCCAAAAGGGTAGAGAAAAAATCACATCGCAAATTCTTCGTCTATGCTTCTAATGCGGTCATCGCTTCTTTCAGCATCGGGAAGCTCCTGCACACGGTAATAGCACCATGTATCATCTATGTCATAGTGCAAATCAGCCTTATATTCGCAGGCATCGAAATAAACTGAACATGTTCTCAGTTCATCGAAGTCCTCATTCTGGGCATATGCTTCTTTTGCAGTAAGAATGCAAATTTCCTTAAACGCTTCCTCCTTGGAAGCAAAATTTCCATACAGGCTGTCTTCTTCGTCTCCATTAGAATATGTGATTTTAATACCATATTTTGCCATATTGTAAGCTCCTTTCTTGTTTTGGTTTTTCGTATGCAATATGAGGAATTTGCGAAAAATTAAAAAGCAGAGCTATTTAATTCATGACTATTGAAATCTGGTGATACCTCGCCGTTACCGGCTCGGTACCAGAATAAATATAACGAATTCGGCGTAGCCGATGAGTTATCAAAGTTGCAAGCATACGACGATTAATCAGCTACATCGCAGCAGCAATTGTACTATTTTCTTTAGCCAATCCCCAACGATATTTCCTTCTTTTGCTTCAACAGCTTTATCTGTACTCTTGCTGTCTTCATCATCTGCCAGACCAGCCATCAGAGCTTTCTCATCAGTTTTCTCATTTTCTTTCGTACTTTCTTTTTTGGCCTGCTTCATCATCCCGCCTTTTCTGTACACGCTTACGCTTCCATCGACATACGCATTAATCATATCTCCGTCCAGCGTGCATCTTGTGGCATCAGTAGCGCCATTGTCAAGCATCAGGTCTCCGTTCTGCATCTTCCATTTACCGCTTTCTTCCTTGTCTCCATTTTTTGCGGTGTAAGTACCATCAGCGTTAATTGTCATTGTCTTGCTTCCAGATGCCCCACATGACCAGTCTCCCACGAAGGAAGAACCATCTTCGGTTGTATTTCTGATTTCTGTTGATTCTGCAAAAACCGGCATCGCCTGCATTGGAAGTGCAGTCATGCCTGCCAGTACAAACATCATTATTGTTAAAGTTTTATTTTTCACGTCTTTTTTCCTCCTTATTTTCCGTATTTGTTTTTCGCTCCAAAAAACTTAACAACTACAATATGCAAAATATTTCCAAAAAACAAAAAAAACAGACTCTTTTGAGTCTGTTTTCAGATTATGTTAGAAAAATGAGAGCTGCTGCACCTGTGCTGTATTTACTGCATGTGATACAGGAACTGATACCTCAGAGCAGAAGCTGTCAACATCTTTCATGTTGTCAATAAGCTCTAACGCTTCAGCATCCATCATGTCAGCCGCATAAGTCATAAGACCCCTTTTCAAGTTTTCAAAAGATACCTTTTTGAATCTGGTCGGGTCAAGGGATGATTTGCAGACGTTTTCAAGAATGAAATTCTTTCCGTTCTCGTCAAGTCTATATGAAACCAGTTCGTAAAGAACTTTTTTATTGGTTCCACTATACCATCCGGCGCGAAGCATGGATGACGGCAGATACATATTTTCAAGAATCTCTGTCATGCTGTTGTTGTATAGTTTCTTTGCATTTTCTGCAGTCAGGATGATGTGGCGCAGTTCGCGTCTGACATCGTTTCTAACGCTGCAGGATTTGATATCTGCATACAGCAGGATTGCTTTTGCAGAAACCTCATGTAACTCTGCCTTTGTCTGACGTGCGACCATATCCATGGTCTCTTCAAACTGCACATCAATATTTCTTTCATTTCCGCTTCTGTCATATCCACGGAGTTTCGCATTTTTACCATCTAAGCCGACAAGCATGAAATACTCATCTAACTCAGAAAGACAACCAAGGCCATAAAATTCCGGCGGGATTGCGTAGCATACGCATTTTTCTGTAAATTCTGCCTGCTCCTTTTTCTCTCTTGCAAGCATTGAAAGCTTTTTGGATGCGGCAATCTTTGCCTGTTCATCAAGGAAGATGTCCTCCTTTGATGGAAATTTCACTCCTGAACTTGTTCTAATGATTCTACTCATAATTCGAATCTCCTTTCTTTATTTGTTTTGTGATTTGTCAAGCAAATCATTCATACTTTTAGTATGCAGAAAGGGGTGGAGGGATAAAAATAGGGGGAAACGAAAAGATAGTAGAAGTTATAGAACAAACTTTCTGGTTGTTTGCTTAGATATAGTCTGATATTATTAGATATGTAGTGGAACCAAGTATGGCGATAAGAAATTTTTTCTTGCCGAAAATTCTGTCATTAAAAACCTTTCTTGCAATTCTCCTTGTCTGTTTGATTACATGCAGGACCTGTTTCGACTCTTCCTGTATGTATAGAACGGATAAGGAGGATAAAGATATGAGTTATGCAGAACAATTGCAATATCTAATGTTCTTATTTGACATGATGATATTTCTCTATCTGGCAAGTAAAGGCCGATAGTTAACTTTCACGCCGCTTGGTTTCCTCTACATATTTAGTATGCCGAAAAAATCCAAAGCGGAACGTTTTTTGCGAAAAAAATTGACAAAAATAAAAAAGCAGAATCTTATTTAGATTCTGCTGCACAAAAAATTTTTTCTTTTGTGACAAAGTCGTAAAACCAGTTTTTGGAAAATAAATACTCAATTGTTTCTGTAATATATTCTTTTGTCACCCTGTCTACATCAAATCCATAACACATAAAAATACTTCCATTGTCATTTGGCCTATCTTTCCATCCACCTTCTGTTAGTTCCCAAGTTTTGCCTATATCTGATGTCTTACCAGGTAAATAGCAGTAGCAAATTATTCCTCCTCCACATTCAACAACCGCAAACTTTAATTCCTTATCATTAAGGTTCGGTATATCTTTATTTGTCTTATAAAGTCTATATGCCTTTTCTCTTGCCTCTTTTCTCCGGTCTGAGTAGAGCTTCATTTCCTCCATCGTGTAATCAGGAATGCGGCATCTCTCTTCTTTTCTAATATTACAAAATTTACTCGCATACAACGCGTTACCGATTGCATTATCCAATGCATATGAGAATTTTTCTTTGTAATATTTTTCCGCTTTTTTTGCATAGTTTAAAATTGCGTCCCTGTTGTTTGTAGTTACGATGTCACACATATTGTGAATTTTGTCTGCATTTTTTACTGCTGCAGCCATACGATTGGTAAGAATATTTTTGACATATTCAGCTTCATCTGCACCCTTTTGTCTGGTAACAAGCTTTACTGCTTCATAGACATTCTCTCCGAATGCTTTTACTTCTTCATCAATTGCATCAGTGTCTTCTAAAACATCGTGAAGGACTCCTGCCACCTGGTAATCGATATCGTAATCATATCTTTTTAACAGTTCAGCAACCTCCAGCGGGTGAAAAATATAAGGGGTTCCATCTTTTCTTTTTTGATTTGCATGCTTTTCTGCTGCAAAAGCAATTGCCTTTGCCAGTTTTTCTTCTTTGTTCATTTTTATTTTCTTTTCCCTCCTTGTCTTAAGAAATCAAAAACAATATGCCAGATTTACCGCAATACAAAACCTGGCTGCGAACTTCGCAGCCAGGTTTTTCGTCTGTCTTCGTCTAACAGCATTTAATAAAATGCAGAATCAGACAAAAGCAAAAAGGCCTTGCAGACTACGTCTGCAGGCCTTGGAATCAAATCTTTTCAAAAGTCAGGAAATATCTTTTAAACTTATCTCCCGCAACAAGTCTGATTGTCCCGTTTTCCATCATAAACATATGGCACGGGATATTTTCCCAGCCAACCTCAAGGTCACTGATTGTGAAATCATAATAGTATCTCTTGAAGGCTGTATCTGAGCCATATCTTTCACTTCTGACAAAAGACCGGCCAAAAGCTTCAGCGTTATTGCCAGGGTTTTCAAGGACGCTAAACTTTACATTGCCATCCTCTACGGTAAGCAGGATATTATATCCCTCATACTCAGTCACCCAGGTACCGCCAAATGATTCTTCATCAGCACCAGCATCGGCTCCTAAGGGGATATTAATTTCAGCGTTGTCTTTGTAGAAAATATACTCCTCTCCGTTAATGTAAGTTGTGAGATAATTTCCATTATCAGACAGCTTTACGGTCTGGATGAAATCGCCATCACGCTCTACCAAATCAAAGGTATTTTCTCCATCCATTGACCGGTTCCAATCGCCGATAATCTTTTTTCCAGTGTATTCTTTAAATGATGTATACACGACAGAAAAGCTGCCGTCTTCAAAGATATCAAGTCTTCGTGACACACCGTCCTTTCTGCTGTACCAGGAGCTGACAATGCCGTCATAAGTATCAAACTTATGCCCGCAGATGTTACATGTCTTAGCAGCAAATGTGCTCGCCGGAGCCATTATCACGCCTGCAGCCATTACGCCCGCCATCATCAGGTTAACCAGTTTTTTGTTTGTTTTTCTCATAATTTTAATTCCTTTCTTAATCCTCTTTTGAGGTTATTTTTATTGACATTTTTAATATGCTGAAATTTGCAGCTAGCAGAAATGCAAAAAAAGCAGGGATTTTCTCCCTGCTTCTGCAATATATGTTTTGTTATTTTTTTTAATTATTTTTTCAATCCTGATATCCAAAAGACTGGACGATATATCCACCGTTGTTCTGAACATCGTCAGCGCTTACAGATTCGTCTGCAGAATAGTCTTCCTGGGCATAAGGTATTACGTCGTCAGTTGCATATTCCGGCGCTTCTGCGGCATCATTACATTCTGTTGTCAGGTGGAATGTAATATCCTTTCCATCGGTCTCAAATACAATATCTTTGCCTGCGCCGTCATCGCAGTCTTTTACATATCCCTGAAGTTTTGTCATGTTTCCAGAATTTTCAAAATACAGCTTATTGCCGTTAAGTGTAGTCTTCATTCCTTCAAAGCTTACATAAGAGCCGTCACACTTGTTGATATAAAAATCAAGCGTTCCGTCCTGGATGTACACGGTCATATGTGAAATATCGTCAATATCTGCAAGTGAATATGATTTAGAACTTTCCTGGAAGCCATATCCCTCATCAATACCAGGGAATGTTACTTCAAATTTTGAAGTTACAACTGCATCAGTTGCCTGCCATGCGCCTTCAAATGAATCTTCTGTTGTTGTGGTCTCAGCATTATTTGCGGCTGACGCTTTCGCAAGTGTACCTTCAACGGAATCAACAGCAGTCATTGTCTTTGCATCAGCAGCAACTTCAAGTGTCATAACGATTCCATCGTTAAGCTGGAGCGCAACCTGGCTTCCGTTTGTAGTATATGTTCCAGAGGTTGTCTCTCCTACATCAAGTAAATTCAAGCAATAAGTATAATCTCCGGCAAGAGCCAGTTTTACAGGGCTGCTTCCGAGCACGCCAAACCATTCTCCGACAATTTCCGCGCTTGTTTCTGCTGGTGTTGTAACCGGGTCTTCTGTTGTCATATCACCCACATCTTCTGTCGTTGCATCGCCTGTGCTGTAATCAGCATCATAATCATATCCGTCATAATAATCAACTGCACTAGTTGAAGTTTCCGGAGGAATTACGGACACGTAAGAGTCCTGTCCAATATTTTCTGACGGGTCACTGCTTTCGCCAAATTTATCAAATGTAGTTACATAACTTTCATCATTACTCTGAGAACTGCTTTCAGCTTCAGGAATTCTGAAAGAAGTGCTGCCTTCACTTGAACCAACCTGGTTGTTCTGATAATCGGTATACAGATTGGAATTACCTGCGGTGCTTGAATAAAGTCCATTTGGAGCTTCGCTAGCCAGAACGTTTCCGGAAGCAAATGCCGGGATTGTCATAGATGTCGCCATAACAGCCGCAAATGCAGCAGCAGCGATTCGGTTTATCTGTTTCTTTGTTAATTTAGTCATTTTTTTATCTCCTTTTGTTAAATGTATTTTTCTGCAGTTTTGTCTGCACAGTTAATATGAAAAATAATTTCAGAAATGTACGGGTTTCTGCAAAAAAAATATTTAAGAATTTTTGCCGGTGGGTTTTGCGGTGGTTTGCCGTCAACCGGAAAGAGATAAGATAGAGATAAGATATTGTACCAGATTCCAAAGCGAAGAATAATATAGCGAAGAAAAATGTTATGCAATAGTAGTATATTAACTATGCATGAAAAAAATAAGCCTTAGGCTTCCCAAAGCTTTCCGTCATCATCTTCTCCTGCTGACATTCCATCGCGTTCTTCTCTTTTCTCTTCCATCTCTTTCAGCTCTTCCGTCCCTCTGTGTCTTCCAGGGAAAGACACACCCCGCGCCTTCGGCGCGTCCTTTCGGCGCCATGCGGCGCCTCGAACTCTGGTACTGACTTTTTTCTCGCTGGCTTCCATCCCTCTACTCCGTCTCTC
>OGEK01000551.1_pt1 | contig 39278 bp, 42 predicted proteins | sample 1570641 | NCBI WGS metagenome assembly OGEK01 (sample SAMEA2582136, study PRJEB24529) | metagenome | biome: Human gut stool | place: China | collected 2011
CTGCGACCTCCTGGTCCCAAACCAGGCGCTCTAGCCAAGCTGAGCCACACCCCGTAAACAAGGTTTCCCGATTTGCGTTTAACCCTTTCGCGCTCGACGCAAGATTTATTATATTACATTGTTTTCGGTTTGTCAACACTTTTTTTCATTTTTTTCAAAATGTTTTTTGTGTTGTTTTGTTCTCACCGGACAACAAAGAGATCTTATCATATCTTTTCTCATCTGTCAACACCTAAATTGTATTTTTTTGACAAACTTTTTAAGGATTAGTCAGAACCTGCTCCGGTACTACCCTGTTTTCTTTGGAATAGTCATGTTAGTTGCGATAATTCATTCGATTTTGGGCTGTTTTCCGCCCTTTTTCGACCCGTTTTTTAATCCAGATACTTGATTTCCACCGAAAGCTCATGCTCTTCATTGATCGTCAGCATGGCATAGCTTGGTTTTCTTCCCATCTGACGCGGATACGTGAGGCTGCCCGGATTGACAATCCAGAGATTTCCACGCTTTTCTGCGACCGGCCGGTGCGTATGGCCGAACAGTACGATATCCACACCCCTGGAAAGCGCCTCCGCATAGATTCCCTCCAGGCCGAGCGATACGCCGTAGTTATGACCGTGTGTGATAAAGGCACGGTAATCATCAATGTTCACCTGAATCTCCGCCGGGAGGTTTGAAAACCAGTCATTATTTCCCATGACCATATAGCACGGGCCGTTTACCTTGGATTTGATCAGGTCATCCATCCCTTCCACGTCACCGCAGTGGATCATGCCGTCGAACTCCTCACGTTCCATGGCCTCCTCAAGGTTATACATCCGTCCATGGGTATCGCTCACTATCAGAAATTTCATACTCATTCTCTTCCCTCTTCTTATTTCAAATATGATGCAATCTGTTCTTTCATCGCCTCCAGTGCTTTTCCTCTGTGGCTGACTGCGTTTTTCTCTTCCGGAGAAAGTTCTGCGGTCGTGCGGCTCATATCCGGCAGATAGAAAATCGGGTCATAGCCAAAACCGTTCTCCCCGCGTTCCTCGTAACCGATTTTTCCCTCAATCGTTCCTTTGGTGGTACAGACTGTTCCATCCGGGAAGGCGGCTGCAATCACACAGACGAATCGTGCCGTTCTTTTTTCCACCGGCACGCCCTCCAGGCGGTCAACGAGGCTCTGATTTTTGATGCGGTAGGACGTATCCTCTCCCATATATCTTGCCGAATAGACACCAGGCTCGCCGTTTAAGGCATCCACTTCCAGACCGGAGTCATCCGCCAGCACGATCGTGTCCCCGTCTGTGCATCCGGCAACGGTCTGTGCTTTGATTTTTGCATTCTCCTCAAAGGTTTTGCCGTTCTCATCGATCTCGACCGAAATGCCGGCTTCTTTCATCGAATAAATTTCCACCGGCAGATCCGCAAGGATTTCACGGATTTCTTTCATTTTGCCGGCATTTCCTGTTGCAAATACAATTTTTTTCATAACCGTTTTCCTTCTTTCACGCTGAAATAACTTGCGATCATTATACCGTATGTGTGACGCAAACACAAGAACCCTGTCACAAAAAAAGACCCCCGTTTTTATCCGGGAGCCTTTTTTGTAATCACACATTATTTTGCTTTTTTCTGATTTGCCAGAGTCTTGAATCCATCGACAGCCAGGATCAGCGCCAGGATGACAAGCAGGCCTGCCAGCACGATACGTGCTACGCACCAGCCGATGCCAACGCCTGCGCCAAGGCCCTTGAAGTTTGCGATCAGGGTCTGTACAAGGGATGTGATGGTTACGATCAGCATGAATACCATCGGGAACAGGAACATTTTGTTGTTTTTGCCGACTTTTCCAAGCCAGGTGGCAACAGCAAGAAGTCCGATGGCTGCCAGCAGCTGGTTGGATGCACCGAACAGCGGCCAGATTTTGGAATAACCGGTCAGGCCAAGGCCGATGCCGAGTACTACGGTGATAACGGTTGATACAACCGGATTGGTCAGAACGGCTTTGTAGCCGGTTGCCTCTTTGTAAGTCTGTCCCGGCTCAAGCCAGAACTCCTGGAACATGTATCTTGCCAGACGGGTTGCAGTATCCAGAGAAGTCAGGCAGAATACCGATACAGTCAGAACCAGCAGAGAGTACAGTACGTGGGTCGATCCGCCAAGTCCCGGAATGGTTGCTACCATCTCGGAGATACCGGTTGCAAATACAGCGGTCGGAACAACGGTGGTTCCGTCTGCGTATCTGGACCAGATGTAGCCGACTGCACACAGAGATACGATTGCAAGTGCACACTCAATCAGCATACCGCCGTATGCGATCGGGCGGGCATTTTTCTCATTGTCAAGCTGTTTCGATGTAGTTCCTGAACCAACGAGTGAATGGAATCCGGAAATTGCTCCGCAGGCGATGGTTACGAACAGGGCCGGGAACATAAATCCAAGAGAACTTCCGGTCGGAGCCAGCGTATCTTTGAATCCGGTGAATGCCGGGATATCCAGGGATGCATGGCCCATCAGAGCACTTCCGATGACACCGACAGCGGCTACGATCATCATGAAGTACAGAAGGAAGGAGCTTAAGTAGTCACGCGGCTGAAGCAGAATCCAGACCGGTGCAACAGAAGCTACGGTGATATAGATACCAACGATTACCATCCATGCTGTCTCGGAGAGATAGATCGGATGGAAGTTTAATCCAACAACAACGCAGACAACGATAGCTGCAACGCCTGCGATGGTGGAAATGCCAAGAGATACATTTCTTCTGTATACCATGAAACCGAACACAACGGCGAGTACAATGAACAGAATGGAAATCATAGCGGTTGTTGCATTTGCAGAACTTGCTGCCACATCGACAGCGCCGCTCTCGGTGTAGGCTGCCTTGAAGGTATTGGCAACGATGGAACCGAAGGCTGCAACAACAAGAATCAGGGTCAGGTAAGCGAAGACGATAAAGAGTTTTTTCGCTTTACTTCCCATAGTGTCTGCGATAACCTCGCCGATGGACTGTCCTTTGTGGCGCAGGGATGCAAACAGTGCGCCGTAATCATGAACGCCTCCAAAGAAGATACCGCCGATGAGTACCCATAAAAGAACCGGAACCCATCCAAAGACAGCGGCCTGAATCGGTCCGTTGATCGGGCCTGCGCCTGCGATGGATGAGAAGTGATGTCCCATTAAGACAGGAGCTTTGGCAGGAACGTAGTCCACACCGTCCTCCTCGGTGAATGCAGGGGTTTTCCGTTTCGGATCAACGCCCCACTGCCCGGCAAGCCATTTTCCGTAGAATACGTATCCGGCGATCAGAATGCCGATTCCGACAACCAGTACAAGAATACTATTCATTTGTTTTTTCCTCCCTCTTTTTGGTAGAATAAATTTATAGATAACTAAGATCGGAACATCTTAGCATATCCCTTTACCAATTCCCAAGCCGCCCGGTTTCCAAACACTTTCTGTTCTGCCGTATCAAAGACGAGCAGCCGCACCTGACAGTAGCCTCTCAAAGAAAACCGGTAATTTTTATAATACTTATATTTTCGGATTTTCTTCTTTACGCTGTCCGCAACCGGTTTGTCCGCAAAAAAAATACCGGTGACCAGCGTGTACATGTGGTCGGTATCCGGTACTTCCTTCCCCTCGCGAACCACCTTTGGCTCTATCCATTCTGTCAGGTCCGTCAGAAATGTTTCGACGTCCTGGTCGTTCAGTTCTTCCACCGCTTTAAAATACGCATGCTCATGACAGCTGATCCTCCACAGCTCTGCTTTCTTTGAGAGCACGTATTTTGCGCCGCTCTCGTGGTAGCTTGCACAGGCATCGTATGTATGGCCGTTTACTTCGGACGGCTTTACGATATCGTAGCTCCTCTCGTAGGAATGCAGCATCCTGTCTCTGATCTCCTGTCCGTTCATGGTTTCCTCCGCTTGATGAAAAAATTTCGCATGAGGACAGTTTAGCACAGTAGTGCAGTGATTTCAAGGAAATATTAACCTTTTCTAAAATTTTTCTTTTAATTTTTGTTATCAAAAAGGAGCAACGCCAAAAATCATTCGGCATTGCTCCTCCATTTGTATTATTTCTGTTCTTTTTCCCGGCGCGGCGGCTTCGGTCCCGCGTACTGGTAAAAGTAGGTTTTCAGCATTCCATTGTAAATTTTACGGTTTTTATCCGCCTTTTTGCCGAGATACCGCTCGGCATCCTCGTAGCTCGTGATCAGATACATCGACCAGGAATCGAGAGCGCGGTACCGCTCTCCTAATGTCTGATACAGGGCTGGAAGATCTTTTTTGTCCTCCAGGCGCTCACCGTACGGCGGGTTGGTAATCAGAAAACCGTATTTTTTCGGGTGCGACAGCTCGGCAACCGGACGCTGCTGGAAATGGATCAGGTGATCCACACCGGCCAGCTTTGCGTTCTCTCTGGCACTCTTGATGACATCTCCGTCGATATCAAAGCCCTGAATATCTGTCTCAATATCGTTCCGGATCCGGTAGCGTGCATCCTCCGCCGCATCCATCCAGCATTTTTTCGGCACGAGGTGCGTCCATTGCTCCGCAAGGAAAGAACGGTTGAGACCCGGTGCAATATCGGCCGCCATCATGGCCGCCTCGATCGGAAACGTACCGCTTCCGCAGAACGGATCGACAAGAATCCGGTCACCCTTCCACGGAGTCAGCATGATAAGTGCTGCGGCAAGGGTCTCGGTGATCGGCGCTTTCGCGGTCAGCTTGCGGTAGCCTCTCTTATGAAGGGAAACGCCGGAGGTATCGAGTCCGATCGTAACCTCGTCTTTTAAAATCGAAACACGGATCGGGTACTGTGCACCGTCCTCCGGGAACCACTCCATGTGGTAGACCTGTTTCAATCGCTCGACAATCGCTTTTTTCATGATCGACTGGATATCGGACGGGCTGAAGAGCTTACTCTTGATGGAGTTTGCCTTCGTTACCCAGAACTTTCCGTTTTTCGGGATAAATTTCTCCCACGGGAGCGCTTTTGTCGCTTCAAAGAGTTCATCGTACGTCTCGGCGTGGACCTGTCCTACTTTGAGCAGGATACGCTCGGTCGTGCGAAGGAACAGGTTGGCGTAGGCGATTCCCTCTGCATCTGCAAGAAACGTTACTTTTCCATCCTCCACGCGCTCGATTTCGTAGCCGAGGTCGAGAATTTCACGTTTCATCACCGCCTCCAAGCCGAAGTGGCACGGGGCGATCAGTTCATATAATTCCATACTCTCCCGTCCCCTCTTATAATGTGAGCTGTTTTACGACGGTGCCGTCAAAGCCTTTGATCGTAAATACGCCGTCCTCGAGGATTGCATAGGTCGGGATATTGCCCTCTTTCGGCAGAGATACAGAACCCGGGTTCAGAAAGGTGTGTGCGCCTTTTTTCTCGGCACGCAGGACGTGGGTATGGCCGTACAGGAAGATATCTCCATCCATCAGCGGCGGCAGATTCTGCTCATTGTAGATGTGGCCATGGCTCATATAGAAGGTATGGCCTCCCTCGATCAGGATGCCGTAATCTGCCAGCACCGGGAACTCCAGTACCATCTGATCTACTTCTGCGTCGCAGTTTCCGCGCACGTTGGTGAGGTACTGTTTTTTCTCATTCAACATGGCGATGACCTGTTTCGGTGCGTATTCTTTTGGAAGATCGTTTCTCGGGCCGTGATAGAGAAGGTCGCCTAACAGAAACAGGCGGCTTGCGCCCTCTGCCTCGAAGGCTTCCAGCATTTTTCTGCAGTAATAGGCAGAACCGTGAATATCAGATGCAAACATGTATTTCATATCGTGATCTCTCTTTCGTTTTGTGGTTTGGTTTTGTATTGTTTTCTGTTTCATCTTACCGTATCTTTTCCCGCTTGACAAGAAGAAATGTTGGATTGCCGCCCCCTTACAGTTCTTCTCCCGCCACCAGATATCGTCCGCGGTATGCATGCATTCCGCCGATGACCGTTTTGACCTCGTATCCGTTCTCCGCCAGCCGCTTTCCCTCCGCCATGCTCGCGGCACCCCGCTCACAGCAGATCACAAGAATTTTGTCCCGCGGCAGACAGACCCGTTCGAGCAGATGGTCATAGGGAAGATTCACCGCTCCTTTCACATGCCCTTTTTCGTATTCCCGCCGGTTCCGCACATCAATGATCATCGCCCACGGTTTTCCCACGTACCAGTCCAGCTGGTCTGCCGCCAGCAGTGTCATGCCTGCCATATCCTGCTCCCCCTCTCCGGATCTGACTTTCTCTCCTGTTTTATATGTATGCAGAAACCGGCGGCAGAGTCCGTATGGGACCCTCCGCCGGCTTTTTCTGCCGGAATCCCAAGGTTTACTTAGTATTTTTCATACTCATCCTTCTCGTCCTGCTCCCGGTTCTGCTGACCGTAGGATGACATCTCACGGTCTTTCACATGATTGCAGTCTCTGCTGTTCTTCTGGTTTTTGCTGTATTCGCTTTTCTCGTATCCGTTTTTGCTGTACTCGTTTTTGCTGTATTCATTTTTGCTGTTTCTGGTCATAATCTTGCTTCCTCCTGAATGTTTTTTTGTCCTGCGACATCCTTTAGTATCGCTTTTTCCACGCAGATTATGCATCCAGAACCCTGTTTTTCCACGGTATCTGTTCCAAAGTGGGGAATGCAAGCCCAAAAATACAGTGTTTTTCCTGCTTTCGGACCACTGCTTTCCAAATTGTGGTAATTTTTTCCAACTTTTGAATTTCGATGTTGCTTTTTCCCGTTATCTGTATTATAATCAATTTTGTAAAAGAATTTACCCTTCATAAATTTTTTTACAATTAATAACCCCTTATTAATTATTTATACTCCCCTTGAAAGACCGGTAGCTCCCCTGCCGGTCTTTCTTTTTGCAATTATTCAGAGCCATGCAAAATTTCAAGAAGAACTGTGAGTCATGCTCGCATGAACGAACAGTTCTTCTTGAAATTTTATATGGCGAGAAGCCACATCGAGATGCAGCGCAGCGGAATCGAGATGTGGCTCTGAATAATTGCAAAAAGGAGGAAAGTCTGCATCAGCAGACTTTCCTCCTTTTTCCCGTTCTGTATATATGATTAGAATTCTACTTTTTCACCTTTTGCCGCTTTTGCTACGGTTCCTGCGAGGACGATCAACGCCATGAGGTTTGGAATTACCATCAGGCCGTTAAAGAGGTCTGACAGGTTCCATACGAGATCTACTTTCAGCAGAGAGCCGAGGAAAACGAACACAACGACGATCAGCGAGAACGGAACGACTGCTTTCTTTCCGAACAGATACTGTACGTTCTGTCTTGCGAAGAAGTACCATCCGACGATGGTCGAGAATGCAAAGAACAGAAGACAGATCGCTACGAACGCCGGTCCGAAGCCTTTGAGGCCGGTTCGGAATGCCGCCTGTGCGACCGGGGTTCCTACAACACCGGTACTCATCATCTCTTCCAGAACGCCGGAAGAAAGAATAACGAGAGCGGTCATGGTCAGGACAACGAAGGTATCAATAAAGACACCGATCATCGCTACTTCACCCTGATCCTCCGGGTTCTCGACATCGGCAATCGCATGGGCATGCGGGGTGGAACCCATACCGGCTTCATTAGAGAAGAGGCCTCGGGCAACACCGTAACGCATGGCTTTCCGCACGGTAATACCGGCTGCTGCACCAAATACGGCGTCCGGACGGAATGCACAGATAAAGATCGAAGCAATCGCTGACGGCACATGCTGGATGTTGATCAGAATAACAACAAGGGCTCCAACGAGATACAGTGCTGCCATCACCGGAACAACTTTTTCGGTGAAGGATGCGATACGGGAGATACCTCCGATGAAAATGAATGCGGCGAGAACGGCTACAATCACACCCATCACCCATTTCGGTACGGAAAATGCGGTGTAGAACGCATCACTGATGGAGTTCGACTGTACCATATTTCCCATAAAGCCAAGTGCCAGAATAACGGCTACGGCAAAGAAGCCTGCCAGTGCTTTTCCAAACGTTCCCTTGAATGCGTGGGTAATGTAGTAAACCGGTCCTCCGATGACTTCTCCGCTCTCATCGCGGCGTTTGGAGATCTGCGCGAGATACGCCTCGCCGTAGATCGTTGCCATGCCGAAGAACGCAGCAAGCCACATCCAGAAGATGGCTCCCGGGCCGCCGGATACGAGTGCGGTCGCACATCCTGCGATGTTTCCGGTTCCGACCTGTGCGGCGATCGCTGTTGCAAGCGCCTGGAAGGAAGTCATGCCGTCTTTTCCGGCCTTCTTACCCTTTAACGAGAAACCGCCGAAGACGCGGTTCCACGCGGTCTTAAACTTTCTTACCTGTACAAAGCGGGTCCGAACAGAGAAATAAACTCCCGTACCTACCAGCAGAAACAGCAGTACGCTGTTCCAGAGCACATCACTAATCTGCGCAATTGCCTGATTCAATGCATCCATTTTCTTTTCTCCCTTTCCATTCGACGTATGGTCTGAACGATGTGGATCACACATCCGCACCGTTTTGAGAAAAAAAATACCATCTCCTGCGGGACTTTTCCTGCAGAACATGGCTCTGATTGAAAAATACAGCAAAAAACCGCGCTTCCGGAATTTTTTCGTTTCTGCGCACCGCTTTTTTTGTTCCGCGGCTGTTCTTCTTCTGTATCTTTTTTGACTCTGTCCTTTTGCCTGAGAGATTCTGCATCGCTGCATTGCACCTTCGGCACTCTTTTCAAGAGCTTCTCCAGAGACCACTCCGTTTTTAGTCCTCGCCGTCTCCCGTCCGTTCTTGTTTTAAGAAGAGAACCAGCACCTGAAAGTTTTACTTCTTCGGTCGTGCACCTTTCAAAAATTAAATTTCCAAAGGCTCTCCGCACATTTTCTAAAAACTTCTACGTCTTTTTTTATTTTTGTAAAACTATAGCACCTGTGATAGGATTCGTCAATACCCCATGCCGTATTTTTTTCAGAATATTGCAAAAACATATAAAAAATCAGCAGATCTGCGCGCGCACGCCTCAAAATCGCATGCGCGGCACAGATCTGCTGTTCTCTTTTCCAAATATCTTTTATGACGCCTGGAACTGGCTGTTGTACAGATTGTAGTAGAAGCCTTTCTTCTCAAGAAGCTCCTCATGGCGTCCCTGCTCGATAATCTTTCCGTCTTTCATGACGAGGATCAGCGAAGCATTGCGGATCGTGGACAGACGGTGGGCAACGACGAAACTCGTTCTGCCCTGCATCAGCTTGTCAAACGCCTCCTGAACCTGCAGTTCGGTACGGGTATCGATGCTGGAGGTCGCCTCGTCGAGGATCAGCATCGGCGGCAGGCAGAGCATGACACGGGTGATACAAAGAAGCTGTTTCTGCCCCTGGCTGATGCTGTCTTCGCTGAGAACCGTGTCAAGTCCCTTCGGCAGACGCTTGATAAACTCCCAGCTGTGTGCCTCTTTGGCCGCATTGATGATCTCCTCTTCCGTCGCATCCGGCTTTCCGAAGCTGATATTGTCGCGCACGGTTCCCTGTTTGATCCAGGTATCCTGCAGCACCATACCAAAGCAGCTGCGGAGCGCATGGCGGGACAGTTCGTCGATCGGCTTTCCGTCGATGCAGACCTTTCCGGCATCGACATCATAGAAGCGCATCAGCAGGTTGATAAACGTCGTCTTTCCGCATCCGGTCGGGCCGACAATGGCAACACGCATGCCCGGCTGTACGTCAAGATTAAAGTTCTCGATCAGTTTTTTCTCTTTGTCATAACTAAATGCTACATCATCGATCGTCACATTTCCCGTCACGGTATCGATCGTTCCGGCCGGGTCTGCACTCTCCTCTTTCTCTTCCAGAAGAGCAAAGATACGGCCTGCGCAGGCAAGCGCGTTCTGCATCTCAGTGATAACGGAACTGATATCATTGAACGGTTTCATATACTGGTTTGCGTACGACAGCAGAACGGAAAGTCCGCCGACGGTCAGCGCGCCGCCCGGGATCATGAAAGCTCCCACAAGGGCAACACCGGCATAGATCACGTTGTTGACAAAACGGGTGGACGGGTTCGTTAAGGAACTGTAGAACACGGCCTGCTGGCTGTATTTCTGCAGATCTTTGTTGATCTCTGCAAAACGCTCGGAAGCTTTTTCCTCATAGCCGAACGCTTTGACTACTTTCTGGTTTCCGATCATCTCATCGATGAGTGCGGTCTGTTTTCCTCTCGTCTCACTCTGTTTCTGGAACATTTTGAACGAGCGGCCGGAAATAAATTTTGCCACGAAGAAGCTCAGAGGTGTCAGGCAGATCACAAGAAGGGTGATCCATACGTTCTTCGAGAACATGAAAAACAGTGTCACAATAATGGTTACGATGCCGGAGAACAGCTGTGTAAAGCCAAGCAGAAGACCGTCCGATAAGATATCGGTATCTGCGATAACACGGCTTACGATGTCTCCGGAGCTGTGCTGATCCAGATAGGACAGCGGCAGCACCTGGATATGACGGATCGCCTGGGAACGAAGGTCGCGCACGATGCGGTACGTCATACGGTTGTTGATCAGGTTCATGATCCATGCGGAAAGTGCGGAAACGAGGGTAAAGAATACGATTCGTTTCAGATAGAACCACATCTCCGGGAAATTGACCTGGTGGGCTGCAACGACCTCATCGATCGCATCGCCGAACAGGATCGGAATATAAAGCTGTAAAATAACGGTAACCGCAGCCAGGACAATACTAAGGCCTAAGAAAATTTTATAATTTCCGATAAACGCCATCAGCTTTTTCATGACCTGCATGCCGCTTTTTCCGGACTTGTTTTCTGTCTTTTTCATGCGATCACCCCGCTTTCGTTGTTATAAGCTGCACGCTCTTCCGGGAACTGGGAGAAGTAAATCTCGCGGTAAACCTCGCAGGTTTTCATCAGCTCGTCGTGTGTGCCGTTTCCTTCGAGCGTACCATTTCCAAGAACGAGGATCTGGTCTGCCTGACGGATGCCGGCGATTCGCTGGGATACGAGGAAGGTTGTCGTGTTTCCTTCGAGATTGTGGACGGCTTTGCGGAGTTTTGCATCCGTTGCAAAGTCAAGCGCACTCGAGCTGTCGTCCAGAATCAGGATTTCCGGTTTTTTTACCAGCGCACGCGCAATAGAAAGACGCTGTTTCTGTCCGCCGGAGAGGTTCTTTCCGTTCTGCTCCAGCATAAAATCGAGCTGATCCTGTTTGCCTTCTACGACTTCTTTCGCCTGGGCTGTGGTGAGCGCCTCCCAGATTTCTGCATCGGTGGCATCCTCTTTGCCCCACTTCATATTGTCGCGGATGCTGCCTTTAAAGAGCACTGCTCTCTGCTGAACAACACCGACTTTATTGCAGAGCTCTTCTTTCGTGTAATTCTTTACATTCTCGCCGTCTACCATGACGTCACCGCTGGTCGCATCGTAGAAACGGGAAATCAGGCTGACCAGCGTCGATTTTCCGCTTCCGGTACCGCCGATGATTCCGATGGTCTGGCCGCGTTTTGCGGTAAAGCTGATATCCGATAAGCTCTCTGCGCCGGCTCCTGCATAGGTGAAGCTGACATTTTTAAATGTAACAGCTGCATCGCCAGTTACTTTCTTTGCAGCGCCGCCTTTTGCCGGGTAGTTCATGGTTGTCGGAACCGCCAGTACGCCGGAGACACGCTCTGCACAGGCAACGGATTTGTTTAAGGTAATGATGAGCGATGCCAGTTTGATCAGCTCCACGATGATCTGCAGCATGTAGTTGTAAAGTGCGACAACCTGTCCCTGCTGCATACTGCCGATGTTAACCTGAAGGCCTGCCTGCCAGATCAGGACAACGGCTGCGATGTTGATGAGGACATAGGTCAGCGGATTTAACAGTGCGGAAATTTTTCCGACAAACTCGTTCAGACAAGTCAGCTCATCGTTGCTCTTTTCGAAATCGGCAACAGACTGCTCCTCACGGCAGAACGCACGGATGACACGGACACCGTTCAGATTTTCTCTTGTCATTCCGGTGACGCGGTCGAGTGCCGCCTGTACCTTTTTGAACAGCGGGATGCTGACCAGCATAATGCCGAATACAGCAACGAACAGGATCGGAATAGTAACCAGGAATACGATGGCACATTTTACGTTGACGGTAAATGCCATCACAACGGAACCGAATACGATAAACGGACTCCGCAGCAGCAGACGCAGACCCATGTTGATTCCGTTCTGCACCTGGTTGATATCGTTGATCAGACGGGTGATCAGCGTATCGGTTCCAATGGTATCCAGCTCCGTAAAGGACAGAGCCTGGATGTGGTCAAAGACCGCCTGGCGAAGCTCGGTTGCACAGCCGACGCTCGCTTTTGCCGCGAAATACTGCGCGGTGAAGCTGCAGCAAAGTCCGACTGCCGCCATCAGAACGAGGATTCCAAAACGGCTGACGATGTACGGACGGTTATTGCCTGCGATACCCACATCGATGATCTGGGCAACAACCATCGGCACCAGAAGGTCGAATACGACTTCCAGAAGCTTGAACAAAGGAGCGATGATGCTCTCTTTTTTGTAGTGCTTCAAGTAGACTCCAAGACTTTTCATCTTCTTTTTCACTCTCCATTTCTTTGTTTCTTGACATTGACAGTATAATCTCATATGATTAATACGAATAGTATTGTTTTTATAGCTTAGTGATACAATTTTAATATCATAGATAATTTCACGAAAGGAAGTCTCTTATGGAACTGCGCCAGCTTGAATATTTCCGCGTCATCGCCGAAACCGAAAGCATTCACGAGGCCGCCCGCCGCCTCAATATGTCCCAGCCGCCGCTCAGTTATCAGTTAAAGCAGCTGGAAGCCGAACTGAACGTCACTTTATTTGAACGCACCCGCCAGGGCGTCCGCCTGACCGAAGCCGGAAAACTGCTGTACGACCGCTCCGCCAACCTGCTCGAGTACGTGAAATCGACGGAGCTTGAGGTCGCAAAGGTCGGCAAAAAGCGGGTTCTGCGCCTCGGCATCACACCGACCACCGTTGCGACGATCATGCCGTGCGTCTCGCTTTTTTCCCGCCGCAATCCCGATGTTAACTTCGAGGTGCACGACGGCATCACCTACACGCTGTACCGCTATCTGATGGACGGCATCATCGACATTTCCATCGCCCGCACGCCGCTGCGGCTCGACGATGTCGACTATAAAATTTTAAGCTCTGAACCTATGATTGCCGTTTCTTCAAAAGATATGCTTCCCGAGAAGAACGGATCGCTAAAGCTCCCGGATCTTTTGAATATTCCGCTCATCATCTACCGCCGGTATGAGGCGCTCATCATGGATGCGTTCCACTCGCGCGGCATGGAGCCCGATCTTTTCTGCGTCTGCGACGATCCCCGCGGCGCGATGCTCTGGGCAAAGGAAGGCCTTGCCACTGCCATTTTCCCGCAGTCCATGAGCTCTCTCTGCCAGGGACTCCGCATCCAGCCGCTCGCAGAAAGCGACCTGGAAACGCAGATCGCCGTGATCTGGAAAAAGGGGCGGAAACTCTCTCCGCTTCTGCAGGACTTTGTCGATGCCTGCATGGAGAGCATATTATAATAGAAGAAGTCCGCTGCGCCGGTCTCTTTTTCAGGGATCAGCACAGCGGACTTCTTTTTTTTATTTCTCATTCTTTTTACTGCACAAACAGCAGCGCGATATTCAGCAGTGTCACAATCACCGCAATCGCAAACAGGGCAATTTTCAGCTGCAGACTGTTCGCGTATTTTCCCATGACTTTTTTCGAGGACGTCAGATAAATCTGTGTAAATACCGTAATCGGGAGCTGCATTCCAAGGAACATCTGTGAATAGAGAAGGCCCTGGAACGGGGAATCAATCAGAAGAATGACCGCTGCGGCCGGGATCATGGTAAGAAGGATTCCCCAGCGTGTCTCCTTACTCTTGATCTCATACGGCTTGTTAAAAATCCCCGAAAAAATCGTTCCGCCCGCCATTCCCGCGGTGATGCTCGATGAAATTCCGGCGAGCAGAAGCGCTGCTGCAAAAATCACCGATGCGGCATTTCCAAGGAGAGGTGTCAGCATCTTTCCCGCCGTTGCGAGATCATCCACCTGCTTTGCATTCTGCGGCTGGAAAAACGTTGCGGCCGCCATCAGGATCATTGCACTGTTGATGGCCCATCCGATGATCATGGAAAACAGGGTGTCTTTGAACTCATACTTTAACTGGCGCGCAATCACCTCATCATCCTCAAGATTCCACTGGCGGCTCTGAATAATTTCCGAGTGGAGAAACAGGTTGTGCGGCATGACGACCGCACCGAGGACGCTTAAGATGACCGGCATTGAGTGCTCTGGAAACGACGGTTTTACCCAGCCGACAGCCGCCTGCGCCCAGTCGATATCGGCGATCCAGACCTCGAAGAGGAACGAAAAGCCGATCAGCGAGACAAACACAATGATCAGTTTTTCAATCCGTTTGTAAGCACTTGTAAACTCACAGATCAGAACCAGCACGAGAATCATCATGCTGCCGAGCTTGATCGGAATGCCGAACAGCATCTGGAGCGCAATCGCACCGCCGAGGATCTCCGCCATTGCGGTCGCCACCGCTGCCATCATCGCCGTCGCAAGAATCGTGTTTTTCAGCCACGCAGGCAGATAGAGGCTCGCCGCCTCCGAGAGGCACTTTCCCGTGACAATGCCGAGATGCGCCGCATTGTGCTGCAGAAAAATCAGCATGATCGTGGACAGGGTGACCATCCACAGAAGCTCGTAGCCGTAACCCGATCCGGCGGCAATGTTGGATGCCCAGTTTCCCGGGTCGATAAAACCGACCGTGACAAGAAGTCCCGGGCCGAGATAGCGGAGAAAATTCATGCCCGCCGTCTCTTTTCGTTTTCGATTTTGTTTCATATTCTTTCCTTTCTGACAATTTGATGCGGAACCGGCCCATCCAGGACCGGCAGAAATCGTTTTGTTGTGGTTTTGGCTGCTTTAGTTAGTTACAACTAACCGCATTGTACATGGGATTTTTCAAAAAGTCAAATCCTGTTTTCTCTTTCTTGTGCTTCACCGTCCGCTGTGCTACAATAAAACTGCTTATTTTGAACTAAAAGGAGAATTTTTATCATGATACGACTTGCCGTCCCGGAGGATTTTACTTCGCTCATGTCAATCTATGCGTACGCCCGCTCTTTTATGCAGGAAACCGGAAATCCGAATCAGTGGGGAAACCATTTTCCGCCGGAGGAGCTGATTCACAACAGAATCCGTGACAAACAGCTTTTTGTCCTGGAAGAAAACGGCACGCTGCACGGCGCGTTTGCCTTCATCATCGGTGAGGATCCGACGTATCTGCAGATCGACGACGGCTCCTGGCTCTCCGATGCGCCGTATGGCACGATCCACCAGGTTGCCTCAGACGGAACAATCCACGGATTTTTCTCCCAGATCGTCGATTACTGCTGGACACAGATCCCGCACCTGCGCGTCGATACGCATACGGACAATCAAATCATGCAGCATCTGATCCAGAAAAACGGATTTGAACGGCGCGGCATCATCTACGTACTGAACCACTCTCCGCGGATTGCATTTGAGCGCGTAAAATAAAACACCAAACGAAAACACCGGATCGTCACCGCTTCGCAGACTTTTCAGCCGCGGAATCACCGTTGGATCCAGGTAATATAAGGATCCGACGACCTGTCCCATCATCCCCTTTTTCGATCTTTCGTGTGTCATTTTTTTACCAACCTTATATCTTCTTACCCTCCAATATACACTTGCCCGTACCGAAATGCAAAGAAAATCCGCTTTTTCCCCTCTGTTTCTGCACATTCCTTTGTGCAGAATACAGATGCAGAAAAAACGGATTTTCTTTTGCATTTTTCTTTATGCGTGGATTCCTCTGTTCTCGTCTCCGGTCTCGTTTACGCCGAATTCGTAATCGTTGCCCGGCAGAATCATGTTCAGCAGGATTCCTGCGATGGCTGCAATGGCAAGTGCAGTCAGGGTGACGGTCGTTCCGCCGATCGTAAAGGAGAGACCGTTGCTGAAGCCCAGTCCGCAGACAAAGATGACGCCCGCAATAATCAGGTTTCTTGATTTCGTCAGGTCTACCTTGTTCTCAACCACGTTGCGCACACCGATGGCAGAAATCATACCGTACAGCATGAAGCTGACGCCTCCGATGATGGAGGACGGCATGGTGCTGATGAGTGCCGATACCTTCGGAATGAAGCTGACGATAATCGCAAAGACTGCGGCAATACGGATGACTCTCGGGTCATGTACGCGGCTCAATTCCAGAACGCCGGTGTTCTCGCCGTACGTCGTGTTGGCCGGTCCGCCGATGAAACCTGCCATTGCGGTTGCAAGACCATCACCGAGCAGGGTTCTATGCAGGCCCGGATCAGAAAGGAAGTTCTCTCCTACGGTTGCAGAGATCGCCGACATATCGCCGACATGCTCCATCATAGTCGCGATCGCGATCGGTGCCATGATCATAATGCTGGTCAGATCGAATTTGCAGAGCTGCAGCGGCGGAAGTCCGACGATGCCTGCCTGTGCAACCGGCGCAAAGTTGATGATCACGGATCCGTCCGGATTTTTGATGCCGAGTGCATTCAGGACAACTGCCACAGCGTAGGCAATCACAACGCCCATCAGAATCGGAATGATTTTGAGCATTCCTTTTCCCCAGATGTTGAAAATGATGATGACTGCCAGCGCAACCAGTGCCAGGAACCAGTTCGTCGAAGCATTATTAATGGCGGAACCAGCAAGGCTGAGACCAATGCAGATGATAACCGGACCTGTGACAACCGGCGGCAGGTAGCGCATCACGCGTTTGACGCCGACCATGCGGATGATCAAGGCAAAAATCAGGTACAGAAGACCTGCTACCACAATACCTCCGCAGGCATAGGCTGCCTTGTCATTGACACTCATGCTGGCATATTTTCCGGTATTCAGGTTTGCAACAGCGGCGAAACCGCTTAAGAATGCAAACGAAGAACCAAGAAATGCCGGTACTTTAAATTTCGCGCACAGATGGAACAGCAGCGTTCCAAAGCCGGCGCAGAACAGTGTGACAGATACGGTAAGACCGCGGGACGGCCCCTCGCCGCATGCGTCTACAAAGTAGCTGTTTACCAGAATCGGCACCAGAATGGTTGCACCGAACATGGCAAACATGTGCTGCAATCCGAGAATCAGCATTTTAGGAATGCCGAGCTTTCTCGCATCGCGGATGACTCCATTAGACTCGTTCATACGTCTCTCCCTCTCTTTTGTTTTTCCTTCCCATTATAGGCGTTATATTCTGGAAATACAAGCGAAAGATTCCGTTCCGCACACTTTAATTTTCAAACGGGCGGACACGAAGGGTAACACCTAATTCATCGCAGATTTCCCGGCATTTCTGAATCTTTTCTTCCGGCATAACTTTCTCGACAACGGTCATCACAACATTCGGCACATACTGTTTTGCAAGCACTGCAAACTCCTTGATAGCCTCGTACGACTGGATGCCGAATTTCGACCGTGTGAGCTCCAGAAATTCTTTTTCATCCGGCGCGTTTAAAGAGATCGAGACGGTATCAAATCTTCCCTTTAATTCCGGGGTGACATCTCTTCCATAGATCAGGTTGGCAAGACCGATCGTATTCAGACGCACTTTCAGGTTCGGATACGTTCCTTTTAAGGAATCGATCACCCGACAGACATCCTCAAGCCGCTCAAGCGGTTCTCCGAAGCCGCAGAAGACCAGTTCATTGATCACGTTCAGATCGTACTGTGCGAACAGCTCCAGCATCGTCTCAACGGATGGCTCGCCCTCTTTTAACCACAGTGTATTTCCCTCCTGCTGCTGTTTCGTCTGGCGCAGACAGAACACACAGCTGCACGGGCATTTGTTTGTCATGTTGACATAGACATTTTTTCCGGTAAGATCGCCGCTCTTTGCAAGGTCGAGATACCCTTCCTCGCCGACGGCTCCGGTTACAGTATATAAATACATTACGCTTCCTCCGTTAAGTCCTTCATAAACATTTCAAAGCAGAGTCCCCAGTAGCTCGGCACTTCGTTTTCTTCGCAGTAGCGGATGCATTTCGATACGTAATCCGCCGCCTTTTTCACCGACTCGTACAGGCTGTGGCCGTTCAGATACATGCCTGCGATAATTGCCGCAATGACATCTCCCGTACCGCTCCGGTCGCCGCCGATGCGGTCTACCATGACAATCTGGAAGTCTTCGCCTTTGTTATAGATAAAGTTGGCAATCTGCGTCTGGTTAAAGTGGATGCCCGTCACCACGATGTGTTTCGGTCCCCGCTTTGCCAGTTTTCCGCACATCTCTTTCAGCTCCTCAATCGAAGCCCCGTTCTCCGGATACGGCGCATCGATCAGTGTGCAGAGTTCTGTCAGGTTCGGCGTGATGATATCCGCGTAGTGAACCAGTTCTTTCATCTTTTCGCACATCTCTTTCGTGTACGTCCGATACAGCTTCCCATAGTCTCCCATGACCGGATCGACGATGACAAAGTTGCGGTCCGTCTTAAAATGGCGGATAAAATCAAGCACGATATCCACCTGCTGTTCCGATCCTAAGAAGCCGGTCGAGATCGCATCGAAATCGAGCTTCAGATCCTTATAGGTCTGAATGTAATCCTTCATCCGGTCAGTATAATCATCAAAGTAATACGTCGGAAACTGCGTGTGTGCTGAGAGAATTGCGGTCGGAACTGCCACCGCCTGAATCCTCAGCGCCGACACGATCGGCGCCATCACAGCCGTCGAGCACCGGCCAAAGCCTGTCAGATCGTTAATCAGTGCTATCTTTTTCTGTTTTTCCATGTTGTTCTCCTCTTTTTTTCAGGATGCCTCCGCATCTGTTTTATGTCTATTTTTGCACACTCGCGTCTTATTTACAAGTTTTTTTCGGACAAAAAGAAAAGGGACTGTCGGGAAATAGACCGCCCCGTATGTAAAATGATCGGATAACTGAATTTTGTCTTTTTTCTGATTCATTTCTGCTCTCTCTTTAAAGTTTTTCCGTCTCCTCGCGCAGCGCTGCCGTCAGCTTTCTTGTCATCTCAAGATAGCTGTTCAGCTCTTCTGCCGAGAGTTTTCCATATGCACGGATCTCCGCCCCGCGCAGCCGGTCCGTCGTATTTTTCTCCAGTTCCCGTCCGGCATCCGTCAGCAGAATCCTCTTTTTGTTCCGCGTTCCCGGGATGAGCTCGAGCTCCACAAGGCCTTTCTGTGCCAGTCCCGCATCACCTGCTCCATCAGAAGCTTCGTGATCTTCTCTTCCAGACCGCAGCCCACGTAATACAAAGTTCCCCTGCCGGTCTGTTTTCTCGTCACGGCTGCGAATTCCAGATAGAACGCATCCGCGTAATGGAACAGCACTTCCGCATCCTGCACCTGAATGATATCACGGAAGAAACTCTGTATGTCTTACCAGTCTCTGATCGTCAATGCCGAACGCATAGCTGTTGGATCTGGTCTGCAGCAGGAAAATATTTTCGGAATGATTGATCACAATACCCATTTTCGCTTTCCCCATTTCTCTATCTTGTATCTTTCCTTTTTTCAACAGTACAAATTTATCATATGTTAAAAGTCAAAATATTTTACTTTTTATTTTAGTAAAATTTACTACCTGCTTTTTGTGAAAAATGCACAAAAAGAGGCATCTCCATCTATGCAGACTGGAAATGCCTCTTTTTTGTTCTCTTGTTTCCTTTTTTTCTTCAGCTCAGGAAGTTTTCAATAATGACGTTTTCCGCCTCCGCTTCCGTCATGCCGAGCGTTCTGAGTTTCAACAGCTGCTCGTCATTGATCCGTCCGATCGCCGCCTCGTGGATGATTGCCGCATCCACATGTTTTGCCTGGATCTCCGGAATAGATCCGACCTGTGCGTGATCCATGATGATAGAATCGCACTGGATATGGGCGTGGCATTTGTTTTTGCCGACTGCCTTGGGATGGAAGACCTGGGAGGAATTGCCCTTTCCGACAGAACGTGAAATAATCTGTGCGGAAGAACCGCTTCCGTTCATACATACTTCAATATCCGACTCTGCCTTCTGGTCACCGTCTGTCATCAGACGTTCGAGCACGAACAGTTTGGAGTTTGCATCCATCACAACATTCGTTGTACGGATCGTTGAGTCAACGCCCCTAATCTGTACGGTATCCAGCGTAAAAACGGAATTTTCTCCGATTTCAATATTTGTCACCGGGTTCAGAATCCGCTGTCCCGTTCCGTTTCCCTCTCCGTAATGCTTTTCCTCGTAGCGCACGTTGGCATTTTTTCCTACATGGAACGTATGGATACCGTCGTGCCGGCTGTCGTTGCAGCCGCCGTTGTGGATACCGCAGCCCGCTACAATCGTAACATCGGCGCCGTCCGCAACGTAGAAATCATTGTAAACAAGATCCGTCATGCCAGAAACGCTGACGACAACCGGGATAAATACTTTTTCGCCCTTCGTCTCGCCGTCGATCAAAATATCAATGCCCGGCTTATCATCTTTTTTGCGGATTTTGATATGTTCACTGTCACCGTGGCAGAGCGGAATGCCGTTCTGGCGGAGATTGTATGCCCCTTTCTGCTCAAATCCCTCGCTGATCTGATTTAATACGCCCTGGGTTGTCTCATCTACCTGTACCATCAGCATGTGCCTCCTTCCTGGCCGCACATCCGGCCTGTTTTCTGCTGGAACAGGGTCGGCAGTACGTCTTCCTTTGTACCGTATTCTTTCACCTGGCCGTCCTCGATCACCATGATCTTGTCTGCCATCTGGATAATGCGTTCCTGATGAGAAATGAGAATCAGACATTCTCTTTTCTCTTTGTGGATTTCTTCAAACCGCCTGATCAGCATGGAAAAGCTCCACAGGTCAATGCCAGCCTCCGGCTCATCGAAAATGCTGACCTTATGCGGTTTTGCAAGCACCGTTGCGATCTCCAGACGCTTCATCTCTCCTCCCGAGAGCGTACCGTCCATCTGGCGGTTCAGGTAATCGGCAGAGCAGAGTCCGACGGCGGAGAGGAGTTTACAGCTCTCGGCTTCCGTCAGTTCTTTTCCGGCTGCCAGCGACAGCATTTTTTTCACCGTCATTCCTTTAAAACGCGGCGGCTGCTGGAATGCATAGCCGATGCCGGCGTTTGCACGGTGGTCAATATCATAACCGGTAATATTTTCCTCATCCAGGAAGATTTCTCCGCCATTGGCGTCCTCAATTCCTGCAAGCACTTTGGCCAGCGTTGATTTTCCGCCGCCGTTTGGTCCGGTAATCACCAGCATTTCCCCGTCCTTTACCTCAAAACTGATGTGGTTGACGAGGCAGCGTTTTCTTCCCTCTTCGTTTACTTCAAAGGTAAGATTGTCTACTTTCAGCATATTTGCACCTCTTTTGTTTTCACTCTTTGCAGGGATAATCCCCCTTTCAAAAACTCTACTCCTTCTCCTAAAATCTGTCAATTATTTGTTGCAGTTTGGGAGACTCTTTTGTTTTATGCAGTGATTTTTCCCGTAACATTTTCTTTTCCTGCATTCTTTTTCGTTTCTTCTGGATCGCATGCTGTGTTTGCGGTATAATGAGGGTAATATTTCATCGGGAGGTTATCGTATGCGTGTACTTATTACAGGAACCAGCTCCGGAATCGGAAAGGCGATTGCGGAGAAATTTTTAAAAGAAGGCTTTGACGTTACCGGATTTGACCGAAAGGAAGCTTCGATCAGACAGGAGTCGTATACTCATTTCTGCCTTGATATCCGCGCCAAAGAACAGTATCCGGCGCTTGCGCCTTTCGATATTGTCATCAACAACGCCGGTGTGCAGAACGAGAATGATATTGATATCAATTTAAAGGGAACCATCGCAATCACAGAGGCGTATGGCATTCATGACACCATCCGCGCCGTCCTTATGATCGGCTCGGCCAGCGGCCATACCGGAGCTGAGTTTCCGGAATACACGGCAAGCAAGGGCGGTGTGCTCGCCTACACGAAAAACGTGGCACTCCGCATTGCACCGTATGGCGGAACGTGCAACAGCCTTGATTTCGGCGGCGTACTGACCGAGTTGAATCTGCCTGTCACAGAAGACCAAAAGCTCTGGGATCAGATCATGGATCTGACGCCGCTGAAACGGTGGATGACCGTCGAGGAAACGGCGGACTGGGCGTATTTTATGACCGTGACAAACCGGTTCTGCACGGGACAGAATATTCTGATCGACGGCCTTGAGGCGGGAAACGCACACTTTGTATGGCCGGATGAATGATTTGTTAATTTCCTGTACAAGCAAAAAACAGGTTCCCTGCACGGAAGCTTTTGGGGCTTTTCCGCTGCCGGGCTGCCTGTTTCTTTTCATTTCTTTTCTTACGCTTTTTCAAACACCAGAATTTTCTCTGCGAATTTGTGGATGATCGACATCCACATCACCAGCTTGTAGATGGGATTCAGCGTTTCCATACCGCGGGCGATGTTGTCGTCTTTTACTTTTCGGAAACCGGCGGCAATATCGCCCAGGTCTGCAAAGCTGTTCGCACCCCAGGTAAACGTCGCGCCCGTCGCCTGAATAGATTTTTCGATGTTTTCTTTCTTTACAAAGTACGGGCACAGCGTTTCCATGCAGACGTAGGCATTGTCGAAATGATCGCGGATGATGGCGAGCATCATTCTGACCTCATCCGCTTTCATGTACATGGTCAGACCTTCGATAATGAAAAGCATTTTGCCCCGCACTTTTACCTGATCGGCCCATGCCGGATCGAGCACGGAACACGCAATCGTGGAAACGCGGCCGGATTCCTGATAGATCGAATCGCGTACCTCAATCGTCTCCGGCAGATCGAGATTATACCAGGTGATTTTTCCATTATCCATGCGGTAAAACCGTGTGTCCAGACCACAGGCGATGTTGACGACGGTACAATCCGGGTTCTTTCGGATAAAGTCGCTGATCAGCTCATCAAACACAACACTCCGCGCTACGATTCCGCCGCTCATTGCTGTGTCCTTTTTCGCATTGCTGAAATCATAGTCGATGCGGTCAATCAGCTCTTCTGCTTTGGTGTCGCGGAACTTGTTTTTCGGATTTCTGCTGTGCATGGCGCGGGCGTAGAAGCACTGCAGCATCGTCTCGGCGGTTCCGTTCAGTTTTGGTTTTATTTTTTCATTGCTCATTCTGGGTGATCTCCCTTCTGTGTTTTATATTCTTCGATCCATTTCACCGGTTCCGGTCCGGTCTTGTTTTATTTCGGATTTTCCACCTTGTCCCCCACGAACCAGTAATCACAGACCTCACCGCCGCCTGCCAGCGTATGGTCACGGTAGAGCTTCGCGTGCATCAGGGCTGCTGTCTTGTAATCAATGTCGCACATAATCGGCAGCACTTCCAGATAGCCCTCTTTTCGGGCGAGGGTGTTCAGGGGACATTGGGTGAAGTGGTAATAAAAACCGTCCTGATGCTTCGTCTCATCAAAATGAAAATCCCACGAATACGCCTTATACTGCGGATGTGCTTCCAGCCAGGCGGCATCCTTATGCATCATCTTCGCAATCCGCGCCATGCCGCTCTTCTTATTCGCATTAATCATCAGGCCCATGGCTTTCAGAAACGGGAAGGACATCATCTCCTCTGAGATTGTACGCAGTTCATCCACAGAAATCTGTCTGTCCGACGCATCCCAGAGCGCAAGAAAAATGAGGCCTTCATAGAGATTCGACGCCATCGGGTTGTCCTTTCCGATATCATCGGCGCGGCGAAGCATGTCGCGGTAGATCTGGTTGGTCTTGCGGAGAAGCTCTGCGGTCTCCTCTTTTCCGTAGCGTTTTAGCAGACTTTTCTTTATTAAAGGAGTCAGCATGTTCCAATATTTGCTGGTGTATTCCATCATGGGCGGGTACCTCCATCTTACTTTTATTAGGATTCACTAACTGGCAGGTGTAAAATTGCCGCCTACAATGTTGAAAAATAGGCGGAATTTTACTTTTCATTATGAGGTTATTATATCACACTTTTTATTACTTTGTTTTAAAATCGCAAAAATTTCTTGACTATAATTCAGCCTTCCTTTATTATAGAAATTAAGAAATGGCCATCTTTCTCTCTGGTAAGCATGGATGGCCACTTCTTATAGCTATTTAATATTTTCGCCAGATCGGGTGATTGCGCTCACCTTCCGGCTGTCTTGTTAAGTATATTATATTGCAATCGTGTAATTTTGTCAAATCAAAATAGCGCCCCTGCTCTGGTAAAGTTAGGCGCTATTTTTAGTTAGAAGCTTTATCCGGCGGTCAGGTGTACACTGACCAACGGCTCTCTTGTCGAATATATTATATGACAGCATTTTCTTTTGGTCAACAGCCATTTTTCTTATATTTTCACCATTATTTCGACCCAAATCTCTCAAAAAGAAATTGAAATCCCCTCTTCTCCACCTTATAATATTTTCTATAAGGCACACATATGGGGAGATTTTTATGACGATCAGTATTCTTCTTGCGCAGCAGATCGCGCAGCTTTTTCTTATGATTTTTATGGGCTTTTTAATCGTAAAAGCCGGACTTTTAAAGGATGAGGACAGCAAAGTTCTGTCGAAAATTGTGCTGTACCTGATCATTCCCTGCGTGATTCTGAATGCGTTTCAGGTCGATTACACGCCGGAAACGGTGCGGGGGCTGCTGGTTGCGTTTGCGGCTTCGCTTCTGATGCAGGTTGTGCTTCTTTTTGCGGTTTCAGCTCTTGGACGGGTGTTTCATTTGGATGCGGTTGAGATAACTTCTGTTTACTACTCCAATTCCGGCAATCTGATTGTGCCGCTTGTGACGGCTGTTTTAGGAGCGGAATGGGTGCTTTACAGCTGTGTTTATATGAGCGTACAGCTTGTCTTTTTCTGGACGCACTGCAAAAAGGTGATCAGCCGTGAGGCTTCCTATGACTGGAAGAAGATTGTTCTGAACCTCAATATTATTTCTATTTTCGTCGGAATTCTTCTTTTTTTCACGGGCATCCGGCTTCCTGCGCTGGTCAACAATACGCTTCATTCTGTCGGAAGCATGGTTGGCCCTGTCAGTATGATTGTTACGGGTATGCTTTTTGCCGGCATGGACTTCCGGCAGATTTTTGCGAATAAACGAATTTACTTCGTGACCTTTCTCCGCCTGATCGCCGTTCCGCTGATGGTGCTTGTTCTCTTAAAACTCAGCCATCTCGCCGACCTTTCCGCTGACGGACCGACACTGATTCTGATCGTTTTTCTCGCCATCATCACGCCATCTGCTTCCACGGTTACCCAGATGTGCCAGGTATACGGCAACGATTCGCGCTATGCCAGTGCCATCAATGTTGTTACTACGCTGGCTTCTATTGTGACGATGCCGCTTATGGTAATGCTGCTTCAAATGGTACTCTAATCACAATTAACAGAAAAACGCTGTCCCGCTTCCCCTTCCAGAGAAGCATTGACAGCGTTTTCTATTACCCAATTAGTACCTTTTTCCCTTCAAACGCAAATCCATAATGCCGGATTCTTTCTTTTGGGATTCCCCGTTCTTTCAGTTCCGCGTCGTATTTCTTTATTTCAATCTGCGCCAGTGCTTTTTGTACCGTTTCCTGCAGCGTTTTTTCTTCCGTTTCTTTTACTTTAAATTCCAGAATCATAGCATCTCGATCCAAATTTCTGGGAATTAGAATCACATCGTATCTTCCATACCCACTTTCCCGATTGGAACGCACCTCATAAAGATCTCGCACTTCCACCAGCAGCCCAAGTACAAATCCATGATAAAACCGCTCTGGCTGGCTCCGCTCGGACGCATGTTTTCCAGCATCAAAATTACTAAATGTAGCAAGTGCAATATCATTCATATAGAGGTTCATCGCTTTTACATCACCATTCAGCATTGCTTTGATAAATTCATTATAATTGGCAGATGCCGCTGCAAACCAGCTTTTGAACATATTCGAAAACATGCTCACAGTCTCCAGATTTGTGATGGAAAGAGAATACCATGGCTCCAGCGTCAGTCCTCTGTATTCAATCTCCTCCACTTTCAGATAACCGCTTGCCACCAACAGACTCCATACCGCACTTTCATCCTGTTCTAATTGTCCAAATATAATCTGCTCATCAAAATTAACTACAATTTGTTGTCTGTTGATCAGTTTTTCCAGTTCTTCCTTCATATTTACCGATGCTGACTGCAGGAGTTTGCTGATCAATCCATTGGAACTTGTAGCTGCCCAGTAGGGCCGCAGTTTTTTCTCTTTCAGATAATTTGTAATAGACCACGGATTGTAAATATCACGATGCGTGCCAAAGCAAAATCCGTCATACCATTGCTTTACCAGATCTTTCTTTTCCGGCATTCCAAATTGATCTAATGATTGAAATACCTCTTCTTCTGTAAAACCAAAACAGTCTGCATAGGCATCCGATGTTGTTGTAATAACCGTCAGATTATTAAGGCCCGAAAAAACAGATTCTTTGGAAATACGGGTAATTCCAGTCATCACAGCGCGTTCCAGATATGGATTTGTTTTGAATGTCGCATTGAAAAGGCTTCTCATAAATCCGGCAAATTCATCCCAGTATCCATGAATATAGGCTTCCTGCATGGGCGTGTCATATTCATCCAGAAAGATTAAAACTTTTTTTCCATATAAAAGATTCAAATAACTGGAAAGATTTTTTAATGCATCCTGTGCTGTCACATCACGCATTTTTTCTGTAATTTCCAGCATCTGCTGTTTCTCATTTTGCGTAAAGCATTCTTCCTGCTCCAAATACCGATGTTGGCGATAAGCATCTACAATAATATTTTTTATCTTCTGCACTGCATCTTGATAGTTATTCTGTTTTACGTCCGCAAAGCTCAGAAAAATCACCGGATAAGTTCCCTGCAGTCTGCGGTATTTTTCCTGTTTCCAGATGGAAAGCCCTTCAAAGATGGTACCTTTTTCTGCATACTGTCTGGAAAAGAAACAATTCAGCATGCTCATATTCAATGTTTTGCCAAATCTTCTCGGACGTGTGATCAGCGTAATGTCATCTCCACTTTCCCACCATTGTCTGATAAAATCGGTTTTATCAACATAAAAATAATGATTTTCTCGAAGGGAAGCAAAATCCTGCTTTCCTATACTAATCGCTGAAGTCATATTTCATCTTTCCTTTCTGAGCGCAGACACACCAGCATTTTCTGTCTGATAATGAAATGTTCCACTGTTTTCTAATCGATAATCTTATCTTATAGTTTATCAAATTCCGAAAGAAATTAATAGACTTTTTCTTCTGCACAGCAAAAAAATGGCCGTCCCATTCCTCAGTGCAAGGATCAGACGGCCATTTTTCACTATCAGTTTCCAGTTTTATTTCTCATACAAAAACTCTTCCGGAAGTGTTACGCCGAAGTCTTTTGCCAGATGGCGGAATTCATCCGGTGTGATCGTCTGGCGTTTCGTTGGCTGCATAGAAAGTGTTTTTACCAGGATTTCTGCAGATTTTTCTGCGGTATGCATCAGACCGAAGGTCAGGTCAAAATCAAAGCCGGCGGCGAACATGCCGTGGTGTGCCCAGATAGCAAGATCATATTTCTTCATCAGCTCGCTCGTGGCAACGGCGATCTCTCTGCCTCCCGGAACCATCCACGGAACGACACCGATTCCGGACGGGAATACAACAGGGCACTCGGTTGCCATCTCCCAGAGTTCGCGGGTAAATACTTTATCTTCCAGCGGCAGAACAAAGGTAAGCGCGATCACGTTGGTGGTATGTGCATGGTACACAACGCGGTATCTTTCGTCCTGAAGTTTTTTTACCTCCAGGTTCATCAGATGGCTCGGAAGCTCTGAGGTCGGACGTCCTCCGTTGACGAGACCCCAGACGATGCGGTAATTTTCACCTTTTTCATCCAGCTCAATCATACAGATGCTGTCTTCCGGTTTGATTGTGACATTTCGGAAATATTTTCCGCTTCCGGTTACCAGGAAATACTCTCCCGCAAGATTTGGAACGGCGGTTCCGATCGGATTCCACTCTCTGGCCTCAAAGTTTTCTTTTACCTCTTCAACCTCTTCCGGTTTCACACGGTAAGAAAGGTTTCCACCGTTTCTCTCATGCCATCCCTGCTCCCAGCCATCATTTGCCATACGGATAAAGCCTTTTACAAATTCTGCATCTAAAAATTTCATGTTTTTTCCCTCTTCTTTCTCTCTTTTCCTCTTCTTTTATCGATATTTACCGGCACACAACCTCTACCGGCACATCCAGGATTTTTGCAACTTTCAGAATCGTATCAATATGATGTCCGACAGCAGCTGCCATATGATGTGTTGGTCCCGCCTCACTCCATCTGTTGCAGAACTCTCTTGCCCCAATGGAGAAACGTGTTCTCATATTGGTATCGCCAAAGGTAAAGATCGGACCATCCTCATTGACACCCTCTGCAGCAACAAATTTAAAATGACCGTCTTTATCCTGCGTAATTCCAAGATATGTAACATCTCCGACTGGCGGATAAAACTGCGTCAGATATCCGCCGCCTGTCTTGCCATGAAAAACATCAACGATTTTCATGGACGGTTTTTTCGCCTGCGAAATATCAGCATCTCCCGATCCGGAGTGGCCGATAATACAGATATCCTCATTGAAATCGATCGAATACATCTCAGAAAGCTGACCGGTTCCGGCGATTGTTTTCAGAATGCTCATTGCCATTGCAACTTTCATATCACCCTCTACGGCACAGGCTGTACCCTGTTTGATCAGCATGGAAAATGCCGGGATCAGCATGCTGTCCAGTTTTCCGGCAACCCCTTTTGCAAAGCCGTCATAATGGGATGCCACCATGCCAAGCTCTTCTTTTTTCACCCACTCTTCAAATGCAACGACATATTTTGCCATATCCCATACGGTCGCTACCGTTGCACCGCCCTCGATGTCAAAGGTATCCAGAATCTCCTCTGCCTTGGCGCGGATTGCGGCCTCATCTGTAACAGGATCCGCGATTGCCCACATTTTCTCCCAGTCGAACTGTTTCGTATAAAGTCCCATCCGGTTGTAAAGATTGGTTTCATCGATATACAGGTCCATCATTCCCGGATATGGTCTTCCGATCTGGGCAATATTGGTGTAACGGAATCTTCTGCGTACCTGGGCTGCCCGGCACCACTCGTCGATTTCCTTAGCTACGTAATCATCTCCGCCTTCTACAACACCGGTGATGACGGCATGACGTTTGCCCGCACGCTCCAGATCGGCTACCATCTCACCGACTGCTCCACAGGCATACAGCTCACCGAGCCATTTTGGTGTATCGGTATTGGCATAATCCGGTGCTTTCCGTTTCTGCACATTCACAAGTACAACCGGCACATTCAGGTCACGGACTGCCGGGAGCATATTGTAGCTGGTCGCGTAGGTCAGAAGCTGTAAAATAACAAGATCTACATCCGCTGCGCGGAACTTATCTCCTGCTTCCATCGATAATTCTTTCGTTGTAACGATTCCACCATCGATCATTTCAACGGTATCCGGAATCGTCTTTTTGAACGCATCATACTGTGCCTCAAATTCCGGAACCAGCGTCGGGAACTGCGGCAGATATGCACCCAGTGCGATTGCAAATACACCTACTTTTGCTTTTGTTTCAACTAACATGTTCTTTGCCTCTTTTAACCTTTCGTCTCATTTTTTATGGCTCATATTGTTTGATTTCGAAGGAATGGAAAATACAGTTTCTCGCATCCTTCAAATTGCTGTATTCCTTTCCGGTGATCATCTGCACCGCCAGATTGCCGATGGCAGTTGCCTCTGTCGGTCCCGCCAGTACGGTCCTTCCGGTCTTTTCTGCTGTCAGCCGGTTCAGATAACCGGCATTGGCGCCGCCGCCTACGACATGAATAGTTCGGTACCGGCAGCCTGTTTTTTCTTCCAGTTCTTTTAATGTCTTTGCATAGCATACTGCCAGGCTGTTATAGATCACTGCTGCAACCTCTGCAATTCCCTGCGGTATCTGCTGGCCACTTTCTTCACATGCCTTCTGTACCTCGGCTGTCATATGTTCCGGTGCAAGGAAACGATCGTCGTTTGCATCCACGATAGATGGGATGGTGCATTTCGATGCCATTTCGCAGATCGTTCCAAAGCTTAAATCTTCTGCGATTTCTTTTTTCACAGACTGGACCATCCACAGACCCATGATATTTTTCAGGAAACGGTATTTTCTGTTGTAGCCGCCCTCATTGGTAAAATTGTGCTGCATAGCTTCTGTTCCGCAATCGGCCTCTTTTAATTCTGTTCCCATCAGAGACCAGGTTCCGGAGCTGATGTAGAGTACATGTTCCTCATTGCTTGGCACAGCGACTACTGCGGAGCCTGTGTCGTGTGTTGCGGGAAGAACAATCTCACAGTCGAAGCCGACCTGCTCCTGAATTTCTTTTTTCAGACGACCGATCACAGTCCCCGGTTCACGGATCGGCAGGAAGATTTTCTCCGGGTATCCCAGTTTTTGAATCATCTCCCTGTTCCAGTCCCCGGTTTCCGGATTGACGAGCTGGGTCGTTGTTGCATTTGTGTATTCCTGCGCTTTCACGCCGGAAAGCAGGAAATTCAGGTAATCCGGAATCATCAGCAACGTCTCTGCTTTTTCCAGCTGTTCCGGCTTTTTCTTCTTCCACGCCATGAGCTGATAAATACTGTTAAAAATTTGTTTCTGAATACCGGTCGATGCATAGAGTTCTTCCTCCGGCACTGTGCGATAAACCTCCTCATCCATTCCTTTCGTGCGGTCATCGCGATAAGCAACGGCATTTCCGATCCGCTGATCATCCTTGTCCAGAAGGACAAAATCAACTGCCCATGTATCAATTCCGACACTCACCGGGATCTTTCCAAGTTCTCTGCATTTTTTCATTCCGGCCAACACAGCTTCGAAGAGTGCCTCGATATCCCACACCTTCTCACCGTCCCGTTTCTGCATTCCATTCGGGAAACGGTAAACTTCCTCGAGAACCATTTTCCCATCTTCCATATGCCCGAGAATATGCCTTCCGCTGGATGCTCCTATATCAATTGCTAAATAATATCTTTTCATACCCTTCCTCCATTTTCTGTCTCTAATTATAGATAACTTTATGTGGTAAAAAAAGAACACGCTTTGTCTAAAAAAGTGTCCTTATTTGCACTATAACGATGTCATTGATCGTATCCATCTGCATCCGTTCGCTCTTCTTCTCCTTCAGCCGCGCCGGAGTTTTTGCTCCATGGGGTAATTCAAGAAACGTTTTCACAGGAAATTACGGTAAAAAAATTCCGCAGCACTTCTGTGATTGAGGTGCTGCGGAACTTTTTTACATTTTAGGCTGATATCTCATGTTGGATACATTATAAACTGTGATAAACGCTTTCGGATCAAGTTTGTTGATAAAATTCATCAATTTCTGGTATTCTGTCTTGTCTACGATCGTGATGATTTCTTTGCGCTTCTGCATGTTATAGGCACCATAGGCTTCATAGATCGTAGCACCGCTGTGCAGCTCATGAAGAATAAATTCCCGAAGTTCTTCTTCCTTTGGAGTGATGATACATACCCGGCGTTTGATATTATGATCAAAAATAAAATGATCCAGAACAATTCCATTAAAATACGTTCCAAGAATACTCAGGACTACCGTTTTTTTGTCGTAAACGAGTGCTGCAGACAGGGCAACGCACATACCGGACAGCGACATAGCTTTTCCAAGCTCCATATGAAGATATTTATTCATGATCTTTGCTACAATATCAAGTCCGCCGGAAGAAGCATTTCTGTTAAAAAGAATACTGAGTCCCACACTGACTACAAGTGTATAGCACAGAACATCCAGCTCCTGACTGTTTGTCATCGAACCAAAATCCGGGAAGATTTTTTCAAAAAGTCCAAGAAAAACAGGAAGCATGATACTGGTGTAGACGGTTTTTACACCAAATTCTCTTCCGCAGGTAAAAAAGCCGATGATCAGAAGTACTACGTTCAGAATCATGGTAATGGCGGAAAGGGGCAACGGTACAAAGTTGGAAAGTACGATACCAAGACCCGAAATACTGCTGACAGAAGTATGGCTTGGTACCAGAAAAAAATAGACTGCCGCTGCAATAATAGCAACAGCTGCTGTCAGGATCAGGATTTCCAACAGAATCTGAGTATCCTTCAATTGTTTTTTCATGTTAATTCTCCGTATCTTATTTTTTATGGATGGGAAGATCCCTTCTTTATATTAATGGCATTTTGAAGATATGTAAACCCTTTCCAGAAATCATTCCAACATATTTGTGTATCGTTGTTGCTTTTCCGTCAGCTTTCTGTAATGCATATCCTTTTTATTGCTTTTTTTCGTTCTATGCTACAATAATTTTGATACTTAATATTATCTTGTAACACAATCAGGAGAACATCATGAATGAAAAGGGACTGACCAACATTAGTCTCAAAAAATAAATAACTCAAAGGTTTACCAATATATTTACAGAAAGAAAAAGACCTCCAAGCAGCAGATCGTTCAGGAACTGCAGATGGGTTTATCCACAGTCAGCCAGAACCTCAACCTTCTGGAGCAGGAAGGTCTGATAGAAAAAAAAACGGCTTTTTGCATCCACCGGCGGAAGAAAAGCAAACGCCATTCAGATTGTATCCGATTTTAAAATTTCTATTGGTATCGGTATTTTAATTTCCTCCCATCCTGGCTGTGTCCTGCTTCCGTAAAATCAATCAGCAATTCTCCCAATGCCACGATATCAACTTTTTCTTCCATTTTTCAGTTCCTCCACAATCTCGTTATAACGTTTTTTATTTAACCGGTAGAAAAATAATACAACCGCAGTCACAATCCACAGTGCACCTGGAATCGTCGTAAATGCATGTTTCATAATTGAAAGTACAATTGCATTTTGTGTCTGATTTGCAATATAACCATATTTTCCAAGTAATCCTGCTAAAAGTGCTGTTCCAACTGCCATTCCGATTTTATTTCCAAGTGAAATAAATGCATACTGAAAACCATCATTTCTAAGTCCGGTTTTCCACTCCCCATATTCCACACAGTCTGGAATAATTGCATAGATTGCGGTATTAAATCCAGAGAAAAAAAACTGTGTGAGACCAGATAATGCATAAAAAATAGCCGGTGATTCTTTGGCATTGAAGAAAAACATAGACAACATGGAAATTCCTGTAAATAAAGCAAAGAGAGATGCTGTTCTTCCTTTGTTATTCAACTTGCGGAATAATGGTTGAAAACAGGCTGCCCCGATGATAGAAGGAATAATGATGCACATCGAATAAGTTGTGTAGTAGGAGGCATTCCCTTCCACATATGTAAAGTAATACAGAATATCTGCGTTTCTACCATACAGTGTAAATCCAAATAATATCTGTCCTGCCAATGCAAGAAGATATGGTCTGTTCTGCATGACTGCTTTCAACTGTATCTTTACAGAAATTTTTTCTTTTTCCGGAGTAATCACTGCCTCTTTCGTCTTCGCAAAGCAGAAGAAATGACAGGCTGTAAAAATACATCCATATATGACCGCAACCGTCAGATATCCTGTCTTTGCACTATGACTGCCGAATTTGCTGAGCAGTGGAACTGTGATAATATTTAACACACCAATTGCAATCATCGCTGCAACCGAACGGGATGTATTTATTTTTGCACGTTCATCAATATCCTGTGTCATAGCACCACACAAGGTTCCATATGGAATATTCACACAGGTATACCCCAAAACCAGCAGACAATATGTAATTACCATATAAATGATCTTTCCATTCTGCGGCCAGTCAGGTCTTGCCCAGAATGTCATCACAAGAAGAATTGCTGTAATTGGTGCCGCTACTAACAGCCATGGACGGTACCGTCCCCATCTCGATTTTGTTTTATCCGTAAGTCCCCCGACGATTGGATCATTGATTGCATCCCAGAATCTTGAAAAAAGCATCAGTGCTGACACAGCCGCCATACTGATTCCGAACACGTCTGTATAAAATATCATCAGAAAATTACTGACAAACATCCAGCTGAAATTACATCCAACATCACCAAACCCATATGCAATCTTACTGATCAGCGGTACTTTTCCATTTTTGCTTTCGCCTCCCATATGTCCCTCCTATTTTTATCAGATTTTCTGACAGAACTCTATTCTTTCCTCATTTGGTCCCTTAATCATAAAAAACTTCACACCATTTTCCCAAAATGGCAGTTCTTCGATTCCGTCTGTAATAACTGTGTATTTTTCATTGCAGATTTTCTGATACATACTTTCAATGTCTTCCACATCAAGTGCAACATGTTGGTATGCACCGTCTGACATTTCCGCCTTCCCATTTTCAAAAGTCTCTATGCAGTAATTTTTTATCTGTAAAAATGCCACTTTTTCCCCTGCTTTTTCATTATAAGACTGCATAATCACTTCAAATCCAAGACTCTTATAAAACTCAACTGTTTTCTGTAAATCGTTTGTCGGAAGCCCGACATGGGCAACTCCGACAATTCCATATTTATTTTCCATACGAACTCCTTACTTTTCACTGACGTTGATAATTACTTTCATCGTTGTCTCGCGGTTATCATCAATATACTGGTATGCCTTCAGATAATCTTTAAAAGCAAATGTCTTTGAGATGAGCGGTTTCAAATGAACTTTGCCCTCATTTACCAGTCTGATTCCATCTATGTAATCATCATGGCGGTACATCATCGTGCTCTTAATGTCAAGTTCGTGGTCATTTGCCACTGCAAGATCTACTTCTGCCATTCCTGCAAAAACAGCCACCAGTACGATCGTGCTTCCTTTTCTTGCATATTTAATTGCCTGTCCCATTGTGATATTGTTTCCGGCACAGTCGTAGATCACATCTGCCTTGTCCGGTCCAAATGCTTCGATCATCGCCTCACCGAAGTCTTTATTTCTGGTATTCACACACACATCAATTCCACATTCTTTTGCCTTCGCCAATCTAAGATCACTGATATCTGTGATCATCACTTTCGCTGCTCCCATTCCTTTTGCTGTCTGTGCCACGAGATTTCCGATCGGTCCTGCTCCAAGGACTGCAATATTCATGCCAGCCACATCGCCCATCTGTTTTACACCATGAACTGCCACAGCAAGAGGTTCGATCATAGCTCCTTCTTCATAGGACATATCTTCCGGAATAGGTGTTACTTTAGATGCATCCACTGCAAAATACTCAGATGCTGTTCCTGTCGTCTGAAATCCCATTACTTTTAATTCCTCACAGAGATTATACTTTCCATGACGACATGGATAGCAATGTCCACAATATACCTGCGGCTCTATCGTCACCTTCTGTCCCACATGAAACTCGGTGATATTTTTTCCAAGTTCTGTAATCTCACCAGAAACCTCATGTCCCTGTGTTACCGGATATTTTGTAAACGGATGTTTTCCATGATAAACATGAATATCTGATCCACAAACACCAATATTCATAATCTTTACCAACACCTGATTTTCCTTTACCTCTGGAACCGGAATCTCTCTGAAAATAATTTCTCCTGGATTTGTCATTACCTGCTGTAACATAGTTGTTTCCTCCTTTTTTATATTGTTATGCGTTTTATAAAACGTTTTATTAAAGTAATTATATTATTGTCCTATAAACACAATTTGTCAATATGTTTTTTCATATTTTTATATATTTCATAATTTCAAAATATATTTTTTGTATATTTTTCACAATTAATATGCAAAAAAACGGAAAGGAAACCGTAGTTACTGTTTTCTTTCCGTTTTTTTACTATAATATCTTTTTCTAATTTTACACAACTTCTCGTTTTTCACACATATAAATCGGACATCGCATTCGCTTTGCAACTTGTCAGTGGGAGTTTTTAACTCCAACAGACTAAACATCCCCTTACCCAACGCTTAATTCCCTACGCACCAGATGCGGTGGACTGCTTATCTGCGTTTAGAAAAATTACAATTCTACCATATGTTTTGTAAAAAAGTATTTCGCGGCTCCAACAGCCGACGCTTCTTTCTTATACGAACAATTTTTCAAGTATGAAACATCATGCTCAAAGCCATTATATGCCATCACTTTTTCTCCCAATGGTATCATATAATCTGACAATACGCCTCCCACATCACCTCCTAGTATGATGTCCATATCATATGCCATCCGCAGATTTGATATCAAAACAGCAAGATGATCCAAATACTCATTCCATGTCTGCAAATTTTTTTCATCACCGCTTTCAATTTTTTCCATAAATGCATCCAGTGACTGCCTGTTATCTTGTGTCAGTACACTTGCTGCACAATATGCATCTGCACATCCTGATTTACCACAATAACACTTTCTTCCACCGGGAACGAGTATCATGTGACCAAACTCCCCTGCTTTCTGGTTCTGCCCGCGAAACAGCTTTCCATCTATGCAGAATGCACCTCCTAAGGTGTGGTTCAAAGACAGATATATCGCATTTGGATACTTTTGCTTTTTTTCTGCAAGCATTGCAGCATTAGCATCGTTTTCAAAATATACTGGAATTTCCAAAGCCTGCTCTAAAAAGCGCAGACTATAATTCTCTATACCTAAAGCATGGGATTTTAAAACGATCCGTTCTTTCTGATCAATAATTCCTGGAATCGCCACTCCAATCCCAAGTAGCGTGTCCTTCGCTAATTCGCCTTCAAGAAAAGTTTTGACCTTTTGTGCCACCTCTGTACAATAGAATAATTCTGCCGTAAATTTTAAACGGATGCGATCTTTTTTTATAATCTCATCTCCAAGATTTACTAATACCATTTCTATATGATTCGCTGTAATCAAAATTCCCATTGCATGACAGTATGACTTATTAATCCCTATACTTTTTGCCTTTCGTCCACCGGTCGAAGCATATTCCCCAGTTTCTTCCAACACCATTTTTTCTAATAAGTCATTCACATTTGCTAACACAGTCGGCATACTCAAGTTTAACTCTTTTGCGATTTCCGCCTTGGATGTAACATGCTTGTTTAGCACATAATTAATTATTTTTTTTCTTGTTGTATTTTTTTTATCTTTATTTTCCGTTTTCTTACCCTCTTTTATTAAATATATTATAAAAGAATTATATGCTTTTTTATTCTTCTTGTAAAGTAATGTTTTATAATAAATCTCCGACAGAATTTATCTTATAAACAGCCAAAAGCTCCCGAAGGAGTTTTCCACGCTTTAGATCTACACCAATTCTTTTAGCACAAGTTCTTCTGCCATATTACGAATACCATTTACCAATCTGACCCATTCCATCTGATCACGAGCTTTCAACTCAGCACTGGTTGCATCCAACTTCTAAATCTAAGTCGATCTCTATCGTGTCATCTGGCTTTTGTTGGGACAAAAGAACTACCGTCTCAACATGTTTCTCATTGGATAGGGAATTTTCTGTATCTTCATCATCAAAAAACATTGTGTCAACAAGCTTTCCATCAACATTTAATGGAATCTTGAACTGTACTGATTTCACCCAACGACCGTCTTTCTGCTTCTCTTCATAAATTTCCACTTTCTCAATCAACAGATTCATCATCAGCTTTTTATCACTGTCTGGCATATCGTCTATGTGGTCTAACATTTCATCAATAATTCTTTTATAGACCTCAGCCGACAGATTTTCACCCTGAGCATTTTCAAGACTCAAATCATTCTGATACATCTGATTCTCTATTATAGCAATCTGTTCATTGATTTCCTGCACACCAGCTCTGTATGTCTTCATCAAATCATCGTATAATTCATCATCAATATCCAACTCATTGATTCTGCGTAATTGCTTTGATTTCTTTGAATCCAGCTTCTCATGTTCTTTCGTAAGACGTTCTTTTTCTTGTAATAATTCACTCAAAGAATCATCAGAACCCAGCTTTTTAAGAATCTGGTCTTTCATATCGTTTTCACCACAAAAAACATACTTCACAAGCTGTATGACCTCTGCATTGATTTCATCTTGTCTGATATGCTTCTTGTAGTCGCACAGATGCCCTGAGACCATTTTTCGATTCTTACAAAGATAATACCACATATCAGTGTAGAATTCGTCAGAACCCTTCTTTTTCTTACGATTTACCACACCATACATTGACGAACCACACACAGGACATTTTATAATTCCTGACAAGATATGTTCATGCAATAATGAATGTGTCTTCTCTCTCTTGAAAGCATTCTTCTTACGTTTCACTTGCACTCTGTACCATGTATCTTCATCAATGATTGCTTTGTGTTGCCCCTGATACAGCTTGTATGATTCTTTATCCTGCTTACCACATGAAACTCATTTCTAGTACCGTCAATCTTTTCAGTTCTCCTACGTCCATACGAAATCTTTCCGCAATAGACAGGATTATCAAGCACATTCGTTACAAAATGAGCTGATATGTTAGGAACAGTTCCATTCTGTCTCACAGTCTTTGTGTATCCATTCTCATTAAGCCATTTTGCAACCGCATTTACGCCCATACCCTGTAAATACTTTTCATAAATCAATCGAATCAGCTTTGCTTCTTCTTCATCAACAACCAGCATCTTTGATTTCTGACCGTCTACATTGACCAATTTATATCCATATGGAGCAAAACCACCGTTCCAGAGTCCGTCACGTGCCTTTTGCTGTCTTCCAGCCATTGTCTGCTCTTTGATATTTTCACGCTCGATTTCAGCAACCGCCGCTAACACTGAAATCATCAGTTTTCCAGATGCACCAGCAGAATCTATATTGTCTTCAACACACAACAGATTCACTCCGTAATCTTCCATATATTGCAGACTGTTCAGTGTATCAGCCGTATTTCTACCGAATCGACTGAGCTTGAATACAAGTACATAATCAACATTATCTTTGCCAGATTTAATATCAGCAAGCATCTTACGAAATTCCGGTCTTCCAGCAACGTTTTTACCTGATTTTCCCTCATCTGAATATTCACCAACAATTCTCATTCCTCGATGACTTGCTTCTTTCCGTAGTCGTTCCTTTTGAGCTTCTAACGAATATCCATCAAGCTGTAATTCTGTTGATACTCTCGTATATAAATAACATTTCTTCATTTTCCTCACCTTACAAATTCGGTTGCTCTTTGAATTACATTCTATCTGTTTGTTATATTCTACCACTTTTTCAGAAGTCTTTCAACAGAAAAATAGCCGACTCACTCAGCTGTGGTCGGCATATCATTATTTGTTTCTTCCTTTTCCTGTAATTCTTCTAATACTTCTTTCCCATATTTCTCTATCATTTTTACA